>Ga0123357_10012373_pt1 | contig 11005 bp, 11 predicted proteins | sample TergutEmb28metaG_FD_89873 | JGI IMG/M metagenome (GOLD analysis project Ga0123357, IMG submission 89873) | Embiratermes neotenicus P4 segment gut microbial communities from Petit-Saut dam, French Guiana - Emb289 P4 | ecosystem: Host-associated > Arthropoda: Insects > Digestive system > Gut ... | reverse complement strand
TTATGTACAGATATTAACATTACAGAAACCACATATTCCTGCCAGTTTCAATATGTATTTGGTAATCAATAAGTGAGTAATAGCTGTCAAAGTTTCAAACTTCTCTGGCCATTATCTCCGTAAGCGTTCAACTTTGGATATAGGTGTTTTGGGTTATATCGGTATAGTTTGACCTAAGGAACACTCTCCCGAAGTCTGGCACATTCCTTCTGGGACACTCTGTATATATATATTTACATGGCAAGTCAGTGGGAGTGACGGTGGTATGCACTGGGTGAGGTGTATGTGTACTGTCATGGAAGATTTTGAAACAGGTGACTGGTCAGGTGTGAAGGTTAAACTACCTGCAGTGTATCAGGTGATGAGTAGGTGACTGTAGAGTAATGTTTGATTTATTAATGCTGTGAAATGCTGCAATTAGGTACCATCAACTGGAGTGCAGTAAGAGTGTTGTACATGCTAGAATGATATTGGCTGGTTTGTTTTTATTATAATTTTTCCTTTATTCCCACCCTGCCACTATAATTCTGCAATATTCAGCATACTTATTACATCCCTATCAACTTATAAAATCACATTTGTTTGGAATGTTGATAATACAACTCCCCAGCCAAATTCTTATCGCTGTGCAGCTTAACCTTCACACCAAACCAAAGCTTATGTCATAAGTACCTCTGCCATTATACCCAAGGCCCTATCAAGTGCATATCACCACCACCCCAAGTGACTTACTACCCACATTATCCTTGCACTACCCTTCCTGTACATGCTGATATAATATACCCATTTCTTGACATGCAGCTGCTCTTCCTGGACTGCTTGACTCTGAAGATGAAGGTGTTTTGGTCCTTGGAAATATCAATAACTTTTCACCAATTGCTATAGCATAACTTTTCAGAAGACTTGAATGTTCACATTCTAAATCTGGACTGTTCAACATGCTGCCTGAGGGCCACATGCATATTTGTGGCCCTCTGAGACCTGGGTAGTTTCAGTAACACAATTTAACAAACATAATATAATAGGTCTGCAGAACATAATATGGCAACTTTATTTGCAGAGAAGATGTTTAGAAACTGTACCTGATCACTTTTAAGACAGCACAAAGTAAACCAGTCTTTCTCTGTGCTTGTTATATTTATACAGAAGTGTGGCCTGTGCCTGAGTCCTTACAAATTATGTGGGCCTTTTGTGGGTGGAAGTTGGCCAGACCTGTTCTAAATCATCACCCATCTGATACTTTAAATATATGGTGTTGGTAGGCAATGAGCAACAGTACTGTACCATATAAATGCACTTCTCTAGGTTCTTGATTACCCTGTTTGTTAGAATCTTATATATGATGGGGTCATTGTTTTACATGCCAATATTGTTCATCAGTTCCTGTTGGCTTGCCTATCATATTTGCCCACCAAGTCAGTATGTAAATGGTCCTCAGTCTTTTGCCCACCAGCATCACAAAAGGTTTAGTGGCTCTAACTGCAAAACAAGCCACACTTAATTTCAGTATAATCATTTCTATGTAGCTTTTCCACGTTAATATATCATCAACCATTATTCCTAAAAATTTTATGTTAGTAATATTGTATTTTATATTGTCCTTACAACCAACACTAATGGAAATCTGTGAGCTATTCTTAGTTGAAAATGGTAAGAGACTAGGTTTCTCAAAATTCAGTGACAATAAGTTTGCTTTAATCCAGTTATTAATATTTGTAAATGCCCCATTAGCTGTCTTTCAGATATGATTTTTAAAATTTGGTCCTTGGTAAAATTAAATTCTAGCAATATTTCCTTTCTGTATAAATATCACAATTCTACTTTATTTCTCATCAGACAACTCTTCAAGAAGTCATATCCCATAAGCGTGTAATTGAAGCTGTTACTGAGAAAGCTCAAGCTCTGTTGCAACTGACCATTAACAAAGCAGGAGGGAAAGAAGTAGAGGAAACTGCTGATTCAATCAACAAGCGCTATGAGGAACTGGTTAATAACTTGCTGGTCACAATCACGCAACTGGAAGAATCACTGGATGCATTTCAGCAGTTCCATGACTTGCAGAAATCACACCAGGATTACCAGAAACAGCTGTGGGATAGACTTGCAGGCTATTCGGGTAAGTGTGACTCACATATATTGAGATGGTTACCCATTTTCAGAGTGTACCTTAACCTTTTGGTGCCGGAATTATTTTTTTTTTAATTTTAGCACACCCTGTATATAAAATGTGAATAATACAGGAACCAAATTCGTTAGATTTATGAAACAAACTGCATTTTGAAGAGGAAAATCGGAGAGTATATACCATGTTTAAAATATTCTGTACCTCTATTTGTTGAATAAATATATAAAATGCAACATTTAGAGGTTAGCGGTGTGGTACAACCACTACAGTCGACGTTAGGCGTCAAAAGATTAAGAGTGTTTTAACTTTTATTAAGCAGGCATGACTTACATGATTGCAAAATGAGCCTATCTTTTATGCATAATTGTGATCACCCTAATAATTGTCAAACACAGAAGTATAATACACTGATAATCAAGCAACAAGATGCAGTAGTAACATGTTTGACTCAGAATATATATAGTGCCTTGTTAAAATTATATTCATTAGCTAGTTAGTGTGTGGTTTTATCTTTTCCTGAATTTCTTAGGTTATCGGAAAATAGCAAATATGTCTTAATGAACAGTTTCACATTGTGTTATATGTTGCTTAGTGATACAGCTTCACATTTTATTATGTGTTATTTATTAATGCTCTTAATTGCTAACATTATACAGTGTATTGTGAGATTTGAGGTTTCCACTGCAGTAGTGCTGAATATTAAATGTTTCTGGGATGTTAGTAATATGTTAGCTGATGTCTGAGGATTGTGGTTCAGCTCACAGCAGGGAAAGAGTTTTATCTTATCTCCAAAGCATTCAGGCCAGCTTTTGGGCTATGTACCCTACTCAGTGGGTAGCAGGGGAACAAAGTATACCACACACCTCAGTCTTGTGCTGAGTTTAAGAATGTTTGAAGATATACCTTAATTCTTCCCTCCATGCCTTCATGGTGTACACAGGAACATTGTTACTTTTATATTATTTGTTACATATACAATAATCCTTTGGTAGTCCAGACCTCGATCTTTCATATCCCCAGATGGTCTGGTCAGTTTTGGACTGAAAATGAGTCTTATTCTTGGTGATCTGGGCATTGGTCGAGACCACCTGGTTAGTCTTAGAGAATCTGAACACTGATGTGTGTGGAGTGGGTGAAGCAGGAAGAGGTAGCCAGTCTTTGTTTATATATTCTGCAGTAAGGACATGATCTCCTGCATGCTGCAGTTCTGTCACACTCTCCCCCTCTCTCATTTGGCCTGTTATAGCTTTGAGTGGTGATCATTTTGTATGTTACCTGTACCATAGGGTTTCTGCTGGTGGTCCTGATTCCTAGATCATATGGACCTCCCCATAGTTCAGATGATTGAGAGGTTACTGTGTAACTGAATTATAAGGTCATCCTTCTGTTTCTTTGTTCATAATGTAGACTACAGTGGAAACAAGCCTACTCTGCACGCTCGTCTGATGAAGGTAGTGGAGATTCAGGATAGTCTTCCAGAAGGCCAAGCAAAACTCAAGTCTCTGAGTGATCATGTGGCCAACAAGACAGAAAAGCTTCCACTCAGAGCTAAAGAAGCCATGGAGAGAGACCTGACCAATCTGAAGTAAGTATCTCATAAATATTCTGTACCTATTTGCACTTACAGGACATGAGAGATGCATCTTATTTTTTTAGAATTGTTTATTATACAAAGTGAAGTGAAGTCTACATACAAGGTGGTTCAAATATGACCGGGACTGACTGCGGCTTGTTTACACACAAATCAGTTCCGGTCATATTTGAACCATTTATTACATAGTTTATGACAGCTTACAAGTTTGCACTAATTCTGTGTGTGTGTGTGTGTGGTGGGGGCACATGTGCTCTCACATGCACAAGCATGTGTGTGTGTGCACATGCATATGTGTGAATGTGTGTGTGTGTGTGTGCATGGGTGTTTCTATGTGCATGCATACAGGCATGTACACGTGCCAGGTGGCAGTGGTTGCTGAAAACAGTGTTTGTTATGAAGCAGTCAAAAGGTACTTTCACGTCAGTCTGCATTATACCCTGGACCTTTGTTGTTAAAAAATTTTTACTTTTTGGTAGCACCAGTTATTCCATAACTTTTTCCTTTCATAAATATTCGGGTTCATGGCATGCCTACACATTGGATGTGATGTTACAATGTCTTCCATGGGCTGTTATGTGTAAGAATGGGTCAGTGGAAGGGTTGTCTGTGGAGATTATGGCTGAAGAGTGGAATTATCATGTATTTGTATTGTAATTAAAACAGGCTGTTTACTAGTAGATTAATAAAATAAAAAAGTATGTAAATTTTACAGTTGTGTTTGGGGAGCTAAAATTTGACACAGTACCTCTTTGTAATGCACTGTGCAACAACATGGGAGGTTGTGGTTTCGATTCCTGATGGGATTCTTGGAAATTTTCAAGTGACCTGTTCCTTCTGTCTGCATTCATTAACCCTGTGGTTCACTCAGCCTATAAGAGAATTGAGTACCATGGAATTTCCTTGGGTGTAAAGTGTGGCTAGCCTGTAGTGCTGAAAACTCTGCTGTCACACTTGTGCCCAATATCTAAGTAAGGATGTAAGCATAATATTTGGGTCTTCATGACTTGTTATAGGAAATCTTTACCTTTACTTCTTGGTGACATGCTATGCATAATGGATGAAGAAAGGATTTGTGTGATATAAAGTTGTTGTTAAATGTGAGAAGATATTGGAAAAAGAGAGATGTTTGAATATTTATGTCCATTTGAAAGATTGAGATTAGTGTCAAAATACTACGTGTGTATGATCACTACTTTTATTGGTGGCTGTATATTTTTTGAATTGAAATTGGTAATGTTAGACATCAAATCAGTGAAACTGATACACACAAAGTGAAAGTGCTTTATTACTTCTGACATCTGTTTTTGTAAGTGTCATAGGTACAACAGTTTAAAATCCAGAAGTCTGTATTGTTTTCCTTTGAATTTTAAATATTGTATTTACCATTCTAATCCACTTCCTTTTTGTTTTATTTCTTCCAGATTTGATTTTGAAAAATTTGTAGCTGCATTAAGTGACGTTATCCATGGACTAGAAGAACGACTGCAGCAGTGGTCAGAGTATGAAGGTTCCTTTGACCGTCTGCTTGTTTGGTTATCAGAGTCAGAGACAGCTCTTAAGAATTATGCACCACGGTCCACACTTGAAGAGAAGCAGGAACAACTAGAAAAGTATAAGGTACATAGCAACAAGAAAATTATTGTGGCATTGCTGTCTGTAAAGTAGATTAACTTCTTTGATATGATTGAACCATAAATGTTATATTGGCTGAAATTCCTTCCTTCCTGAAGATTCCTTTTCCATTTGTATACCAAAGTATACGCTGCATGTTATATAATGCTCAGATATTAATTCAGTAGAGAAAAAATTATATTAGCTGTGGCGTGTCATCTCCACATGCTCATGAGGGAATGTGGATGTGAAAATTACGTGGCAGAATAATCAGATATGGGTAGTTGTGCTTTATTGTCCTTGCTAAATAAACCTGAATTTCCTGTTGAAGTTCTCTGCATGAGAAATGTGTTTCTACTGTGAGTAGAGTATGTAATTTTATACATAAGACAACTTGCATTTCATAAATTGATTTTGTGACATTTTTGCTTTGACATTTTTCACAATACTCTATGAGTATGTACCTGGCAAGGTTTTACTGAATAGTACATGTATGTTTTGGCTTAGAGTTGCTTAATTTTTATTGTGGAGGCAAGGTAAAACCAAGTACTTGAAATTTTATTAAGTACTTTTGAAAAGTAATTACATCTGTTCTGTAATTTTGGACCCAAATAACCTGAACTCTATCCTAGTAGCAGAAACTAATGGAATAGCATTTAACAACTGTAGTGTATAAATACAATGAAACTTCTATCCATCATCTTTCAAGGGACTGTGGAAAGAGAATGATAAATGCAGAAACATGACAGTTGCAGGAAAGAATTAAAATGTGTCATAAATGGGACAACAAAAGAATTTGAAATATTGAATTTTCTGCTTAGATCTACAAAAATAACCAACAAGTAAAAAGCTTTGATTACCTTTTCCCTCCATTAAATCTATAATTTACAATGGTTCAGTTAAAGTCTTATGTTTCAATTGAAACAGCACCAAATCCAAGTTAAAAACATTGTGTTTTCATGCTCTTTATGCTGTAAGTGCAAAAAAAATTATTTAATGGTTGTGTAAGTATCATGCACTTTTATAAAAGAAGGCACTTTTTCAGGGTCATGTTCATCTCCCTTTTCATCTTCCTACTGTTGTCCCACCCACATAATCATCACACAGAACTTGTTGTATGGTGTTAATCTGAGACATTTAGCTATGTCGATCCCTTCATTTCTCTATCACATTTTTGCACTTTTTCTTTTGTCTTCAGTCTTTTGTGAGTGTCCTGACATGCTTTGTAAGGCATGACTGGCACACAATGTGTTTAGGCCTAATTTACAAGCAGTAATAACAGAAAAACAGGAATAACAGCACATAAGAACAGAAATAGCAACACTGATTCACACAACCATTAGTTGCTAAAATCAATTAAATGCAAAGTTGATGATGATACAAGACAGTGCTACTAAGAACTGCAGATTGAAGTTCTTAGGTTTACTGCTTAACAACTTGTTCCACCCCCTCACCGCTGCTGCTCAGCAAATATTCTACACCTGGCTGATGCATGTCAACATTTTGCAAGTACGACTGTAATGATGATTGTCAGTATAGGCAGGTTAACACTACTGTATGTTCCAAGAACACCTTATTACCTTCATTTCATACTAAATTGATGTATGGTGCTGCTGTATGTTGAAAGAACATTATGTTACTTCCACTGTTTTCTTTTTCTCAGAAGTGATCATTGTGGGAGTATTGTGGGTTGGGACTGGGAAATATGAACATTTGACGTGGGAAAATGACACTTTGAAGAATAAGGTTTCCAACATAAAGATACAGAGCAGTTTTCTGGCACCAGAAGAAATGAACAATAATCACAGGAAGGAACTGCATACAACAATGATGGATGGTGGTTTCACTGTATTTGTTAATGGTGCAGGCTATGAATCATGCTTTTACCCAGTTGCATATATGCATTTAATTAATAATGTGTGTGTTAATGTTGTGATTTATCCCTTAGGATCTCATAAAAATAGTTGAGTCCAGATATAGAGATGTGAAGGAAATTGTTACCCTAGCTGATCACCTGGAACAAGTAAGAATTTGATTGGTATTTGCAGTGCAATGTTTCTTTTCTCTTTTCTCACTAGTTCAGTAATTCAGCTGTTGTTTCTTTCTTATTCTATGCAGTATGCCTGGAATCATAATTGTATCAAGCCATAAGCAGATTATTCTGTCTCAGAGGTCTGGTTTTTTTTTTTATACAGGTTGTTCACAAATTTTATATTATTGGCTGTGGAGGACATACAGTAAATGATTTTCGAGAGTGTGCTACACCTGTGTGTATTACTTGGACACATGTCTAAATGAACAGGGAATAATGGATATACCCTTTGTTTCTCCACATAATTGCTTAGTCAATGAGGTATTCATTCCACCGATGTGCCTTCTGTTTGGCTCAGTTTTTTAATCAACTAGTTCATCTCCACTTTCACTCTATCCTCACATCAGAATTGTTTTCTCTTTGAAGTGCATCTTTTGTGATTACATCTGAGCTGCATGTTGGTTGGGCAAGATATTTCCAGTGCAAATGCTCCAGAGTAGCATTCAGACAATCTGTACTGGGGAGGGTATTGTCATGAAAAAGGATGAATGTCTGTGAGTAGGATGGATATTTTCTGTGGATAGCCTTCTGAAGATGCTGCATATTGTGTAGGAATGATCTGCATTCACAGTTGTTCTCTTATGGAGGAATTAAGGGAGGAAAATTCTTCATACATCTAGAAGTGCCTTTGATAACACCTGTGTCTGTACTCAGATTCCTGTGTTGCATTGTCACCAGTGACAAAATATGGATCTGTTATTTCAACCCAGTACTGAGTGCCATCATTTTAATAGAAACTTACCAAAAACTTCAAGAAGAGGATATTCAGTATCGTGCAGTTTTTGTGGATGGTGGGGTTGGTAACATATTGGGTGGCGCAAAGCATTCTCGTGTTAAAGTTCCTGGACCGTGGTACAACAATGCATACTGGTGTTGCACAACACTATGACACCTGAAGGTAGTCATTCATGTGAAATTTGGTAACCCATTCAAAGCAAAAATTCACAGAAAGAATGATCCTTTACCATGATAATTCCTTTGCCATATGAGCCATGTCATAATGACACCACATAGGAAATGTGGTGCCCATCCATCATGCTGCTGGATCTTGCACCTTGTTACATCCACATCATTGGGCCATGGAAAGAGCATTTCAAAAGGAAAGTGGTTCTAACTTGATTTCAAGGTGAATGCTGGGATGGATTAGTGGGAAATCTGGGTGAGTGTTGCTGGGAAAGGTCTTTCAATTACCCTGTGGATTATGTGCATAAATACAGGGTTTGTGACTTATTTCTTGCTCTTTCAGACAATTACACTGAAGTAAGAGAGATCAGTGTAATGTACCTGTGGATGCTCAATATTGAATATCCTGTGTGTTATTGAATAGTAGCACATGGGCCTTACCATAACACTGACAGTTGATACTCCGTACAGGCACAGTATAGATTACATGCAAATGTATTTATTTGTATATTTTAACAGTACTCTTGAAAATTTCCCTACCCTTTGCTTGATAGTTCAGTATTGAAATATCTGGAGGATATCTGTACATGATGGCAGTAGATTGAAGGCACTTATGTCATGATCATTTATATTTCTGCATCATTTTATTTTTAATCCGTGTCTGGTTATGTACAGTTATGATAAAGAGGCTTCACTTTGTATATCTTCCTTTTCTTATTTATCAGAGGCAGCATGTTGCAAACATAGCAGTATTTGTTTCTAACAGGTTTTTAATATGAGTCAGGTTTATTACACAGACTGTATGACAATTTGTTGTGTGTTCTCACTGACACATCTGTATATGAGACTGAAAGTTATTAGTGGATGGATAGTTGGATGGACTGATGGATGGTGTCCACATAAGGGGTTGTTTTTGGACTTTATGAGTAGCGCTTACAAAGTGATTTTCATGTGGGTATTAAAGTACTTTTAGATATTATTTTTGTATACCTAAGAGTTTTAAGAGGTTTCTTTTTTTCTCCCATGTTCTGTTGTGTTTCTGATATGCTTAATGCTGTCCTGCAATTATTGTTTTCTCATATGTTTCATTTTTTCCACGTGGTCACTTCAGAAATGATAGGTTTCACTGTATTTAGTCCATGGTTATGTTACATCCATCTCATTACAACTTGTTCACATTTTGAACATGTGGATGCATCACATGATAATGTGGCATTCATTACTTCGGTGTAAGCCATATTTACGTAGAAGACTGATAATAAAGACAAAGTGCCCTGTGCACACCTTTAAGCCATGTGGGGGTGTGAAGTTATAGCCCAAGATATTGTAACCTTGGTACTGAATGGAGATGAGTGACATCTTCATACCCCAGCTGCCCTACCCTTGGCACAAGAGTCCCCCAGGCATGCAAAGGAGGAGGATGGACAGACACCATAGTCTGGAGGTTTTGAAGTAGAGAGCCCCCCAGGCACACAGTGGAGAAGGATGGGCAGACACCATAGTCTGGATGTTTTGGAGTAGAGAAAATCTCTTGCTTATGTGGGAATCAAACTGTGATTCTTTGATTATCAGTCCCATAGCCCAGTCATTAAACAGACTGCTGTTGAAGCTCCAGAACCCTGCTAATATGAAGAGAAAATCTGTCACTAATAAACTAATCTCCATCTGGTGCTAATATTAAGAATGTGTGGAGCTAAATTTATGCCACCCGTTCTTATTCCTTAAGTAAATACAGATATATCTTCTAGCTTTTACCAGTTTACATTATTGTTGAGACTGTGTGTGTCATGCTGCCTGTGATTGACTGACCTAGCCTCAGATTGCCATTGATGCAGTGCTCAAGTGTTGGAGAATGAAGGTTGGCAGGATATCATGAAAGAAGAGATCACTCATGTGTCACTTTATAGGGCAATTTACTGTAGCAACACATTGAATGTTTTTCATGCTCAATTTCAAGAAATAATGATGAAGTATTTGGAAGAGGAAGTATTAGTCCTGTGGTATGCTGAAGCATATTTGAATTCAAAACCTTACTAGATGTGCAGTATCACAGTTTGGAAAGTGCTGAATTGTATTGTTTTTCAAAAAAAGATTCATTTACACACCAGAAAAATGTAGGAACATTTAGCAGGATTTGATATTAAAAGATGTAAATGTTACTGAAATATGTGCTTCTCACATTTTAATTAAATTAATGTACATAAACAAAGTACCTGTGAACTGACAAGGGATTTTAAAATATGGTTTCAGGAAGCGGTTGATTATGGCATTGGGTTTAATTCATTAGTTAGTACAGGTGGTGATATTGTTGTATTCTATTTCCTATGACTCTATTTATTGATCCAGTTAGAAGGATTACAGGAGGTTCCCATTATCTGCCTCTGATACCCTTGTGCCTACATATATGGGGCAAAATTTTTCAGGGAAGTGTGTACAAATTCTCCATACTTCTGAGGATCACATCTATGGACCACGAATTTCACAGCAGAATGATTTTAGTCCATTTCCCCCATACATATAGTGAAATTATTGGGGAATTTTATTCTAAATTCCGTGATTGCCCAGGAATCACATCCTAGAAAATCTACTTCTTCAACAGAAAACAGTTTTAATATTTTGTGTAACTGTTGGTTTCTCACAAATCCCCCATTCATGATTTCTGAACAGCAAGTAGGACAAT
>Ga0123357_10012372_pt1 | contig 11005 bp, 6 predicted proteins | sample TergutEmb28metaG_FD_89873 | JGI IMG/M metagenome (GOLD analysis project Ga0123357, IMG submission 89873) | Embiratermes neotenicus P4 segment gut microbial communities from Petit-Saut dam, French Guiana - Emb289 P4 | ecosystem: Host-associated > Arthropoda: Insects > Digestive system > Gut ... | reverse complement strand
TCTTCCACGGCAAAGGCCCATTTACCGGCCAGACTCCTGGCCTCCCAATTTTTTTCTCCGAGCGAATGAAGCTTGGGAATCAAAAGTCCAAGATCATTGTAGTTACCCGCCTTTAAAAAAACCTTTCCCGCTTCCAGGTAACGACCGAGCGCGTCTTTGCCGCGGCCCATTACGTCGTACACATTGGCCGCGTTTTTGGCGAGGATTCCGTTTTCCCGGTCCAGTTCAAAAGCCCGGTCATAGGCCGCCGCGGCTTTTTTGTATTCCTTGAAATTCCAGAAGGCGTGGCCATTGAAAGTCCAAAGTACAGGATCATCCGCCTTTACCTTTACCGCCTCGGCGCAGTAGTCGCCGAGTTCCCGGAAGCGCTCTTTCGCGTAAAGGATCTTTGCCATTTCCGTCAAAGCTTCCTTTCCTTCGGGACTTTCCAGGCTTGTCTGAAAACACTCGCTTATATAAGCTTCCGCGTCGGCCATGAGACCCAGGGCCTGCGCAAGCCGCCCCGCCAAAAGAAGCTCCCGCTGCGTTTTTTTGTACCCGGCAGTATTCCAGGCTTTTTGAAGCTGAACCATCGCAGCGTTATGCTGATCCATCGCGGTGAATGTTTCCGCAAGGTTGAACCTTGCCTTAGGATCAATGTCGGGACTGTCACGCCATATTTCATACGCCGCCGCAACCTCGGCAATCCTGGACTCCACCGTCAGGGCTTCGAGTACAGCTTCGGTAGCGTAGGAAACGTTTTTCGGATCTTCATCTTCCCTGATAACCCTGTATGCAGGATCCCCCGATTCATACGAAGCGGCGGTAAAGCAAACAGTACCGTTCAGAATGGAAGAATCATTTACCTCCGCGGCCCAGCGCCCCCTGAGGATGATAATAATATGACTGCCATACGCAATGATGGAAAAATCTACCGAGTGATCCGGGCCCAGTGTAGCCCCCGTAGAAAGGGGCAGCTCTGTCCAGCCTATGAGGGGGAAGGGCATTCCGTTCCTCAGCGCGTCAAGCCGGAAATACCCTTTACTGGAAATCAGGAAGGAGTAGTAGGTTCCGCTGTCCACCATTCTGAAGAGCATACCCCCCGCTCCGTATCCGCCCCTTGCGTCAATACGAATTGTGCCGGAAATGACCACATCCCCGTACCGGTAATCCGGAGCCTCAACCCAGGCAATACAGCCTGTTTTCTTCAGCCCCAGCGCCAGGGAATAACCGGAGTAAAAAAGATTCTTGCGGAGATTGGCATCATAGGAAGATTCTGATTTAATATCAAAACGAGCGTGCTTCTGCCTGCTGAAATCAGCGATCCATTTTTCTTCGATAATTTCGTCAGGCGCGTCTTTCCGCTGATTCAGAATATTGCGGAAAAACAGCAGCTTCCTAATTACACCAGGCATACTATGTATGTACTCCAAACCCGCGTAAAAGTCGAGGCATCCGGCGGAGGTTCCGATGAAGAATTCTATTATACAGGGAATTTTCAGTAAAGGCAAAAAATTGGGCGAAAAAGCAAAAAATACTCTTTTTTCCGGCTGGAGCTGGACCAAACCTTACCTTAAAAGAAACGGCGACATTCTGCTTTTCATCGTGGCCCTCGCCGTTTTAACAGCGTCCCTTTTCCGTTCCTCCGAAAAAATCCCCTTCACCCCTGTACCTACCATTGTATTCACCCAATGGTGGCAGGACGATCTTGAAAAAGGCACCCTTGAGGAACTGGTAAAAGAATTTGAAAGCCTCCATGAGGGAATCAACGTTGTCATCAACACCGTACCGTACGAAGAAATAAGGCAGGAACTATTTAACCCTGACGAGGCCGCTCCTTCTGAAGATTCCAATTCACACAATTCACCCAATTCACAGGAAGCGGAAAAGCAGTCGGACGTCATCGCCCTGGACCCCCTCTGGGTTCCCGAATTCCTCAAAAATGAAACGATCGAAGACCCGCAGGATTCCAGCCTGGCGTCCCCCCTCCTCTCATTTATCGATGTTTTTTACTACAATGTCGGACTTTTAAAGGCGTCGAATTTCACCATGCCCCCAAAGACGAGGAGTGAATTTTTACGTTACGCGAAAGTCCTTACCAACAGGGATGAAAACCGTTGGGCCCTCACATTGAGCGGAAACAGTTCTCGTGGAATTTACGATGATGTATTCCCATGGATCTGGTCATCCGGAGCGCAGCTCATCACCAACGGAAGTCCTACGGTAAATACAAAAAGCGCCGCGGACACCCTTTCCTTCCTTGCTTCCCTTAACAGGGAAGGCTTCATTGTACCTGGCGCGTTAACCGCCGATACCAATAAAAAACTGGAAGATTTTGTCTCGGGAAGAGCCGCCTTTATGATCGCCCCCGCCAATTACATCAGAACACTCAGGGAGCAAATGGGAGACGGCAACTTTGGCGTCAGCGCCATTCCCCTGCCCGATAATTACGCGGGAAAATCTTTTTATGCAACAATGGGCTGGACACTCGGAATCAATTCCGCTTCCCCCCATAGAGAAGAAGCCCGTCTCTTTGCCGATTTTCTCGCGGGTAAAGCGCCCGGCCTTTCGGAAAAAGCCAACGCCATATCAGGAAACAGCGCCCCCTATCCCGGCCCTGACCCCTTCTATTCAAAAGTCTGGGACATAGCCATAGCCGGCGAAAGCGCCCAGGATTTCGCGGCGCCTAACGTCTCTGATACCGCATACCAAACACCCGTCCCGGACGAAATTCCGGGCCTCCCCTGGCTGGAACTGGAAAAAATCTTCCGGGAAGAATTAGTCAGCCTTTTTGCTGAAAAGGCCACCCCCGCAGAAGCCGCTGCCGCGATACAGAAAAAGTGGTCGGAGGCAATAAAATACTGATTTATCGCACAGCCTGTAATACTTATATCTGTATACTCCCGGCGAAGGGACCGCGGGCAGGGCCGCCCAGACTGTAAAGGCCCTGTAGAGTCTGCTCCGGAGCCCCTGCCCGGTATCTTCCCCTTATCTAGAGCCATGGTAATTTTATAGTATTATCTTATAGTCTTATTAATTGTACCGGGCAGCATTGTGAGCGTTATTGTTGTGTTACATGAGAGACCGGTCTCCTGCGCAGGGAATTCCAGAATGCCTTTCCAGTCTGGGCGGCCCTGCCCGCGGTCCCTTCGCCGGACATTATTCTGCTCATAGTAGTACCGGCTGAACGGTAGATCGGTATTTCCAATGTGAAAATTATCTGCATCTCACCCGCTTCGCGGTATTATTATAAAGGTATCATCTGCATTCATCAAAAATGATGCTTAATATATCAAAAATGATGCTTAAGACATCAAATTTGATATACGGAATTTATATTCATCCAATAATGAATAGCACTGCAACCGGTTGCAGTCTTGTTTGTTGTCACCTGATATTCAACCACATAACGTTCAGCGCTTTTTGATAAATATTGATTTACCGCACCATATGCTTATCGCAATGGGCCGCTGCGAATTTATGCCAACCGGGGGTATGGGCTTGGCGCCCTGTGGGCAGCATCCGGCGTGCGATCACAATTGTCACGCCAGAGCGTGCGTCAGAAAATGCCACGACCGGCGAGCTGGCCACAGGGCGCCAAGCCCATACCCCCGGTTGCTTTTCGCTGTGCCCGTTGCGGTACGCTCTACGGTAAATCAGTATTTCGGAAAATACCCTGGAAAAATAAACGCCAAAATAAGCATGATCACAACACCTATGCCCAGAAGTATAAAGGCGTATTTCACGGTCTTGTTGAGAATTGAGCCTTCCTTGCCGACAAGGCCGGTTGCGGCGGCGCCGATTGCAATAGACTGGGGAGAAACCAGTTTGCCCATAACGGCGCCTACCATGCTCGCGGTTACGGTGATAAGAGGATTCAGGTTTAGCTGTTCGGCGGTTACCCGCTGCAGATTTCCAAAAAGGGCGCCGGAAGACGTAACCGAGCCGGTAAGAAAAACTCCCAGGAATCCGATGAGCGGCGAGAAGACCATGAAGAGGGGCCCTGTGGCGGCAAAGGCCAGTCCCAACGAATAGGAAATTCCGGAATAGTTAGAAAGATGGGCAATGGACAGCACCAGGATCATGGTAAGGAGGGCGAATTTTAACTGTTTAAAAGTCGCTGTAAGAACATTTACAAAATCAGAAAATTTAATCCTGAAAATCAGCGCGGTGAGTACCGAAATAACAAGCAGCGCGGTACCAACGGCGGCCAAAAGATCAAAGTTGAACGTTGCCGCATAGAGGGCCGGTTCCTTAACAATGGGCGCGGCACGGTATATTATCCCGTCAAGTCCGGGCCAGGGGCCTATGTTAATCCTGATGGGGAGTTTGGTGGAAAAACCCTTAAACACCTGCAGAGACCAAACGATCATGAACAGGGTGACCAGAATAAAAGGAATCCAGGCATAGGCGATCTCACCGGCCTTGAGTCTGGTATCGCTGGCGGCGCCGAGAGAAGAATCGCCTTCAAAACGCCAAATCGTCTTTGGCTTCCAGACCCGGAGAAACGCGATCACGGCCAGAAGGGACACAAGGGGCGAAAGCAGGCTGGGCAGTTCCGGCCCCAGGTAGCGGGTGATAAAAAAGTTGGGGATGAGATAAGCTACGCTTGCTGTCAAACACAGGGGAATTACCTGCCTCGTCGCCTTCCAGCCGCACATTACAATGAGCATAAAAACGGGAATGATAAGGGAATAAATGCACATCACTCCGCCCACAGAACCGGTAACAGCGAGGAGGGCGTGCGGAACGCCGCTGAAGGCGGTATTCACCATGGTGATGGTCGGCATTCCGACGGGGCCGTAAGGCACGGGAACCGTATTTCCTATCAGGCAGACTATCGCCGCCGGAAGCACCGGGAACCCCAGACCGATAAGCATGGCCGCCGCTATTGCCACAGGCGCTCCCTGGGCGGTGGTTCCTTCGAGGAACGCCGAAAAACAAAAGCCTATAAGAATCGCCTGAACACGGCGGTCATCGGAAATAGACGCGATGGAAGATTTGATGATTCTGAAATTACCGGACTTTATAATCAGGTTGTAGAGGAAGACTGCGGCAAAAACAAGCCAACAGAGGGGGAATAACCCGTTCATGGCGCCGTATCCGGCGGCGGAAAAAGCCGCGGTAAGCGGCATCCTGAAGGCAACCACTGCTACCACAATGGTGATAAACCATGCAAAAAATATGGCCTGGTATCCTTTCATCTTTTTAACCGCCAGGGCCCAGAAAAGAAAAAGAATAGGCAGGAGAGCGCAAAGGGCGGTTAAATAGATGTTATTGCCAACTGCGGAATAATTCTGAATCCACCTCATACATTACCCCACTTTTCCGAAAGAAATTATCGATTTAATTACACGAATAGTATAACACAATAAAGTGAATTCATATAGCGGGATTTCCGCCGTCTGCTTGTTTTACCGATACGGTTCTGGTAAGCTTTCCCCATGATCGCTACTATAAAGCCCCATCAGTTTTCTGGTGTTGTCAGGGTTCCGGCTTCCAAGAGCCACACGATACGCCGCCTCCTTATCGCGGCTCTCGCGGATGGCGTTTCTGAAATTGAGCTCCCCCTGGATTCCCTTGATACCCGTTCCTGTGTATCAGTGTGCCGGACACTGGGAGCGGCTATTTCCGAATACCGCGGCGCGGATCCGGGCGGCCCGGATCCCGATGGCAAGGGCGAAACACTGCTTCGCTGGACTGTCCGGGGGATCGCCCGTGACAATACAAGGGAAGCGAAGTTCTGCGATGTTGGCAACTCGGGGACTACGCTTTTCCTCGCGCTGGCGCTGGCGGGTCTGGGAAAGGAGCCGGTTAGCTTCGACGGGGACGAACAGATACGCCGAAGGAGCGCGGGCCCCCTTCTCGACGCATTGGCCGGACTTGGCGTCAACGTAAAGTCCGCGCCCAACGGCTGCGCGCCCATCACTGTTCAGGGGCCCTGGAAGGGTGGCCGGGTCAGTCTTCCCTGCCCCACAAGCCAGTACCTTTCAGCTCTGCTTCTGGCAGCGCCCCTGGCGCCCGGCGGGGTGATAACGGAGATCGATGTTCCCCTCCTCAACGAAAGACCTTACATTGAAATGACCCTTTCCTATCTGGATAACCAGGGTATTGCATACAAAACCGCGTCGGATTTTTCGTATTTCCGTATCCCCGGCGGCGGCGTATGGAATCCGGTTGCGGGTCCGGTACCGGCGGATTTTTCATCGGCCGCCTTTCCGGGCGCGGCAGCCGCCATTTCAGGCGGTCCTGTGACACTGCTCGGCCTCGATCCCTACGACACCCAGGGCGACAAGGCCTTTTTTGAAATCCTAAAAAAAATGGGCTGCCATGTGCAATGGGATCAGGTTCCCGAAGAACAGGTTTCCCTGGGACAGTTTTATACGCCCGCCCTGGAGGCCATGAGACAGAAGGAGCTGGAGCTGAATATCGCGGAATGGCAGCTTAAGGTCTCCCGGAATAACGTCCTTAAAGGCGGAGAATTCGATCTGAACGATACGCCTGATCTGCTTCCCCCCCTCGCCGCGGTTGCCTGTTTCGCAAAGGGGGATACTGCGCTGGTAAATGTGGCCCATGCCCGCCTTAAAGAAACGGACCGCATCGCGGTAATGGCGGAGGAATTGGGAAAACTGGGCGTAAAAACCACCGAACGTCCCGATGGGCTTATCATTCATGGTACAGGGAGAATCAAGCCGGCGGACAATGGAAACGGAGGGAATTACAAAACCGACGGCCGCCTCGATCACCGGGTAGTAATGGCCCTCTCCTGCGCGGCCCTGGGATGCCCGGCGCCGGTGGAAATAACCGGGGCGGAAAGCGCGGCGGTAACGTATCCGGGATTTCTGGAATTACTTGACGCGGATTTACTATAATAAATAGATGCGCATTATTATTGTAGGCGCCGGCCGGACAGGTACCCAGCTTGCCCGTCATCTGATACGGGAAAAGCACGATGTTTCCCTGATTGAATCAAACGAGGAGCGGGCCAGGCATGCCTCAAACCGGCTGGACTGTCTGGTTCTCCACGATGAGGGCAACAGCCTGGCCGCCCTTGAAGACGCGGGTATCGCCAAAGCCGAAGCTCTGGTCTGCGTAACCGATTCGGATGAAGTGAACATGATCATCTGCGGCCTTGCCGCTTCCCGTTATTCCAGGCTGCTTAAAATAGCGCGGGTCAGAAACGACGACTATGTACGGCTTAACCAGTACGCCCCGCCCAGCCAGAAGATCTTGGGCATAGATTACTTTGTCCATCCCGATATTGAGGCCGCAAGGGCGGTTCTTCGCGCGCTCTCCCACGGCGCCCTGGGAAATATCCTTGACTTTGCGGGAACCTCATACGAACTGGGCTCGATCAACGTAACCGAAGGAAGCGCCTTTGACGGGCTCAACATAAAAGACTACCATTCCGTAGTTAAGGAAGCCAGCCTCGTAACCCTGGTGGAAAGGGAAACCGGCCCCCTCAGGGAATATATACTTCCCAAAGGTTCAACGTTTCTTAAAAAAGGGGACTGGGTGCATATCCTTGCCCGGGAAGATCGTATTGAACATATCTTCCGGCTGGCGGGTCACAAGGAAAAGCCGCTTCAGCGTATCGGCATTGTGGGCGGGGGGCGCATCGGTACCCTCATCGCCGAAGGGATACTCGACAAACGAACCGATGAAAATGAAAGCCTCGCCCTTTCTACCCTGTTCCGGTCTTTCCTGCCCAAGAGTAACCGGCGCGTGATCATGGTTGAACAGAACTACTCGGTATGCAAGGATCTTGCCGCCCGTTTCCCCGAGGCCCTGGTACTCAGCGAAGATATTTCCGATGAAAGTTTTATAGCCGAGGAGCGCCTGGGCGACCTTGACCTTATCATCACCGCCACGGCGAACCAGGAACTCAATATAATCGCCGCCATCTACCTGAAATCCAAAGGGGTAAGGCGCGCCATCGCCATGGTAAGCGGGAGCGGCTACGAAACCATCGCCCGCCAGCTCGGGGTTGATGTTTCGATCCCCATGCAGTCCGTCGTGGTGGATTCAATACTTTCCAACCTCATGGGCAAGAGCATACGCGGGGTTCACCGTCTTGGGGACGGGACTCTGGAGATTCTGGAAGCGGAGATTGGCAAGGATTCCCCCGCCGCGCAAAAGTCCATCACGGAATTTAAACTTTCGGAAGGCGGGCTCATCATGCTGGTCAACCGGAACGATACTTCCTTCATACCCCAGGGCGATTATATTTTTGAAATCGGGGACAAAGTAATTCTTATAGCCAAAAACGGCAGCGAGGCGGAGCTGGAAAAGTTTTTTGGCAAGGCCAAATAAATGAAACGGCTCGCCATGATCCGCCTGCTCGCCATGATCATCGGAGGGGTTACCTTCCTTATGCTCCCCTCGCTGATAACGTGCCTTGTTCTGGGGGAGGCTTCCATGGTTCGGGCCTTCCTCGTCCCCTTTGTAATCGGGCTTATTCTGGTGCTGTCTTCAGCCCTCTTTATCCCCGGAACTCCTCTGGGCATACGGCAGCGGGACGGGTTTCTCCTGGTATTCCTGACCTGGATTTTCGCAAGCCTTGCGGGAAGCCTCCCCTATCTTCTGTCCCCCCTCAATATAGACATTATTGACGCGATCTTCGAAAGTACCTGCGGTTTCGCCACTACCGGGGCGACCACCTTTTTCGACGTTGAGGCGCTGCCGCGATCCCTCCTCCTCTGGCGGAGCATGAGCCACTGGGCGGGCGGCATGGGGATCATCCTCCTCACGGTCGCTCTGCTGCCCCTTTTGGGAGTCGGAGGTTTTCAACTCATTAAAGCCGAAGCGCCGGGGCCGGAAAAAGAAAAACTCACCCCCCGTATCACCGCGTCGGCGAAGATACTCTGGGGGGTCTACTGCATTTTTACTATAATCCTCGCCCTGCTCTACCGGCTTGGCGGCATGGAATGGTTCGACGCGGTCTGCCACAGCTTTTCGATTATGGCCACGGGCGGCGTAAGTACGAAAAACGCCGGGTTTGGTTTCTATAATTCACCCTTCATTGACTGGGTCACGGTAATCTTTATGATCCTTGGGGGCCTGAATTTTAACATGTACTACAGAATCGTCCGCGGAAAATTCCGTGACCTTGTACAGAGTACCGAAAGCCGGGTGTACCTTTCCATCTTCATTTTTGCCTCCCTGATTATCGCTCTGGACCTCCTGCCCCGCTATGGTTCTTTTGGAGAAGCCCTGCGTTTCGGCGCGTTTCAGACAGCCTCAATACTGACCACAACCGGGAACGCGAGGACGGATTATACAACCTGGCCCAGTCTCGCCCAGAGCGTTCTTCTCTGCCTCATGTTTATAGGTGGCTGTTCGGCCTCCACCTCCGGAGGCATCAAGGTCATACGCTGGACTGTACTTTTCAAACAGGCGTGGAACGAGCTGCGGCGCCTCCTCTACCCTCAGGGGGTTTTCAGTATACAGCTCAACAAAAAAGTCGGCCGCAAAGATGTGGTATACGGGGTTGCCGGCTTTGTATTTCTCTATTTTATGATAATAGGTCTCACTACTCTGGTTACCGCCTCGGCCGGCTACGACATCTTTTCATGTTTCAGCGCGGCGCTTTCCATCACCGGCAATATAGGCGCCGGTTTCGGCGCGATAGGCCCGCTTCGCAACTACAGCTCCTTTCCGTCTTACCTGAAACTTTTTTATTCCCTGGTGATGATCGCCGGGCGGCTTGAACTGTGGACTGTTTTCATTCTATTTTCACCTGAATATTGGAAATGACGGGCTCTAGTACTTTGTGACATCTAAATGATGACAATTATCTACCACGAACCACACGGACACTACGTACTCGTACTCTGAAATTATATCGTTGCCTGTAGTAATTTATGGATAATAAATAAAATTCCCCGGAAACAAAATTACATAATGTAGCCCGGACAAAGATATCTCGAAAAAGTTCGTGTGGTTTGTGGTAAAATTTAAAATTCGGTATCCTAACAATTATTCCTATTTGCATAGTTTTAGATGTTACAAGATACTAGTTTTTGTATTTTTTGACTATTTCCTTTAGCCATTGTATTACCTTCTCTACTGCTTTTTTGTATTCTTCATCCCCGCAGCTATCTTTATATTCCAGTAAATAATTATCCGCTATTTTCCCCAGCTGCATATTGGTAATATGTATGTCCGTCATTCGCTTGTATTTTTCTTTTGTACTTATTGGAACGCTGTTCAACAGGTAAACATAATTGGCGATTCCACTATTCAATAATTTAATTTTATAGGCGTCTCCGATTATGAGTTCCCCCGACAATAACAATTCAAACGCTTCTTCCGCGCTTTTATCGAATTTTTTTATTTCCAGCAGCAATAGATTTTTATATTCACAAAAAACACCGTCAGAAATCGTCTCATTATTTATTCCTATTTCTGTAATTTTAGTTAACAATTGGCAAAACACCGTAAAATTAAATCCCTGTATATTATTTCCCGTACTTTTATGTTTACTGTGTTTTATTTTGTCATTCATTATTTTTTCAAAAATATTATTTATTATAACCATATATTCATTCAAAATAGTTCCGTCAATTTCATTATTGACATCCGGATGATATTCTTTGACAAGATCCAGATATTTTGATTTTATTGCGTCTTTATCAGGCAGCTTGTTCGAGAATAGTATGAATTCATTTATCTTTTGCAGAAATATTTCCCTGGTTTCCATGATTTAGGAATCCCCTTTCAATTCCTCTCGCAGAGACGCCAAGGCGCAGAGTACCATTCTTGATCAGCGGATCCAAGTTTACTTTCCCGGGCCTCTATTTGTAAGCTCGTATAGCCGTTCCTTCAGCCACTCAACATTGCTGTCTTCCTCATTCTAATGATCCCATTAGTTCCAAAAAATATTTGCTTTCTTTTGTATTATATAAATTGTACCATGCTTCCACTGTTTCTCTTCCCATAATATTCAATTTTTTGAATACCTCATAGGCAAATTCCAATGGCGCAATACCAGTGGCAGTTATTACATTATTTTCTACAACTACCG
>Ga0123357_10012370_pt1 | contig 11006 bp, 3 predicted proteins | sample TergutEmb28metaG_FD_89873 | JGI IMG/M metagenome (GOLD analysis project Ga0123357, IMG submission 89873) | Embiratermes neotenicus P4 segment gut microbial communities from Petit-Saut dam, French Guiana - Emb289 P4 | ecosystem: Host-associated > Arthropoda: Insects > Digestive system > Gut ... | reverse complement strand
CAGACCTATCTCAGCCAGTGAAGTCACCGTTACTCGCTAGGTGACAAAGTCCGTGTCATTTTGCAAGACAACCTTCAGCGCGAGTCTCACATACCTTACGGCCCACCTACCTTATTCACATGACTGGAGGTACTACTAGGTGACAAAGTCCGTGTCATTTTGCAAGACAACCTTCAGCGCGAGTCTCACATACCTTACGGCCCACCTACCTTATTCACATGACTGGAGGTACTACTACGTAAGCAGAAGAATACCGGCAACTTCACCACTCTGATTTCAGGAACAAACTGATCTACGCGCACACGACTTGGCACATTCTCCTCACTTGTGAAATAAGCCTAGGCTCGCTAAAGATACCTGTGCTTGAACCCCGACACTTTTTGGAAATACTCCTGCTATACGTTTACAATCACTTCTAGATTAGTTTCATGTTCTCGTCATCCTTATAAAATAGGTGTTCATGGCTCCTTGTTCGGGGGATGGGGTACAGGGCCAATTTACCTGCTCTCAGTCTCATTATTTTACCTGTAGTTTATAAAAAGACATTGTTGCTCTCTCACAATGGCATCAAATATCTGGATGGAAGTAAATTACGAATCTAAAACGACGTGGAAAGGAAAGATCGTGCCTTAATTTACGGTACTATGCGGGTATTCGTCTGGAGGGACCGACATAAACCACGTAAAATCTTAGTTAACAGGGTCGATGTCCTGGCCAATTCTCGAATAATTCACCGCTCGAACAAAAAGTCGGTATTGTTACTTCTGACAACAACTTTCATGGTTGCCATTTAGACTTCATAAATACTTTACCTCCAGTACCCCATTCATCCCAATGGCGTGGTGCTAAATCAGGAGTAAAAACAGGAAGAAATTTACCTTTTGTATAATAACAATAATCATGTAACACCTATTTTAATTTCAAATTTATTTTATATAAAGTTCTGGAAAGATAATATTCAGGCGCAGGAACACCCAGTAACAGGGTGTAATAAAATGAACGCTAAACAAATTGTCTACTACGTACAAGCTGACGTAACAGTCCAAAATACTGTGCAATAGCACGGGCTGTTATTCGCGGGCTTCTTACTACGGAGGATTGGGTTCAGTTTCTGACCAGTCCACGTTAAATAGGTGGTGGACAAGGTAATAGAGCAACAAGTTTTCCTCCAGGTATTTCGGGTCTCCTCATTCCATATCATTCCTCCATTGCTGCATGCTCATTCATTCGTAAGTGACTGACGCTGTCTTAGAAAATGACAGCGTCGTAAGTAACACATTTAAAAGCAGCCGCAAGGCCGAATATGGTAGAAATATAAATTCGAAACAAATAATTAAAAATGTTTGTATAGTTATCCTGTAATTACTTACTCCATGGTGCAGATTCCTTCTTGAGAAGCTAACTGGTTTGCAGCTAGTCAAGAAATTCCCCCCATTTCACGGAACCCGAAGGTTCATTATCGCACTCACAAGCGTCCGCCACCTGTCTCTATCCTGGGCCAGCCCAATCCAGTCTATATACCCACATCCCACCTCCTGGAGGTCATGCTGCACGATGTTTCCCCTAGAAACACTCCCCCCGGAAATCCGAGTGGGGGAGTAGTTTACCTCAGGATTATTTTGTCTCCAGAGCAAGCATCCCGTATGTGAGTGTTTCTTAACTTACATGTTTTACAGGGAAGGGTTGTTAGCACCTCGCCCAACCCCCAAGCTTGAGGACCACCCCTCGTCGGCTGTCCGCGACTGCTTATTTAATTTATTCGCAGTTACCCTCCTTATCAGAGGCCGTTCCTCTATCCGCAACCTGGGGACGCGCCATGCCGTGGTGACAGGGACGCAATACATGGAGTTATAGAAACTAAAATATAAGGTAGTAACTTCAATAATTCAGTTCACTTATTATAATGTTTGACCATCGGTTGTGCCCTGAAACTGGACAGCCTTTGTTACAGATGTAATGCCGGAAATTAAAGCCAATGATACACAACACACTTTGATCTGCACATGGCAACAGCTGTATTAGGGCGAATGTATTCCAAGAGCAATGGATGGTGTCCGTGTCAAAGTGATGTAAATAAAATAAGTCAAGAAATAAAATATTACAGGTAAGCCAAGACTTTATCTTACTGAATTCAACAAACATTTAAATTCAATATTACGACATTCTTACAAATATTCGGGATATTTGGGTTAATGCAAAGTGTAAAAAAGAATTACGAAGTTAGGAAAATAATTCAGAAAGCTACATGAATACTGGTTCGTAACCGACGATCTGTAATCTAAATTAGCTTGGTGTAACTTGCTTCATGCTGGGACAGTGTAAAATGAAGACCGGTAGTATTTACTGCTTCTGAACAGGAGAAAGAACATTTGAAATGCGAACTACATTCTGATTTGTAAAACGATAACGAACACGCGCTTCTAGAAGAACCATCATTAAATTTAAACTCTTTACGATTAAGTTTTAAACTGTTTGTTGAATATTCGTCACTACTGTTGCTACAGAGAGAAATTCATTAACAATCAGCCATACTTTAATGGCATAAACCACGAAGTGTGCCTGTTCGTAAAGTAAACACAGTTTGCTTTTGTTGTTTGAGATTTTGCCGGTATATATACAGTCGACGACATGAACGGAACACATTAATCAAAACCACTTCCGAGTTCTCTTTGAATGGCTTTGCCTTATCCAGATATTCCTCTTGATCCAACCGCTGCCGAAGAAATTTGGTTAGGGCAAAAGCAGCTTATGACAAAACTGGGTAAAACAAACATCATCAAAAGTTATGAATATAATTCAGTGTAAAATCGCACGTTTATGTGCAGTGTCAAATTTCTCCAGGAAAGGACCAGAAATTTCCGAAAGAGACGAGGTTTCGTTCACAGGGCTATTAAGCAGGTGCATCTCATAAAACAGTCGCAAAATATTTCCATTTGTGATTCCTCATTTTCAGTAGTAGCCGATCTCATTTGCCGCTCGGTCTTAGGCTTAGGACTGCGGCCGCCTGCTTGCTGGGACAGAAGATTCGAATCCCGCCGGGGGGCATGAATGTCTCTCTCTAGTCAGTGTTGTGTGTTGTGCAGTTACAGGATACTGCGATGGGAAAATCCCTCGACCAAGGTCGTCCTACCGAGTGTGTGTAGTGTCACTGAGAGTAATCAAGTGCAACAATCACTCCGTTTACACCTACAGTGAGTGAATAGAAAAGACCGTACTAAAACAATTCCGTAGTATTTTTGTATGATTTCTTCTGGGTAATTCCCCGGTGTTTGAATTTTATATGTCGATGTTTCGAACACTCTGTTCCATCTTCATAGGCAGTTAGGTATGAATTATGAAGTAATTCATACCCACCTTCCTATGAAGATGGAACAGAGTGTTCAGCCACTTCGGCATATAACATTCAGACGCCGGGGAATTACCCAGAAAAAAGCATACAACATTCAGAAAAAGGCGAAAGTTTGAAATCAAGATTTCTTTAGTAATATTCAGTGAAACAAATCAGTCTGTCTGTAAGACCTACAAGCAAAACGAACTAAATTTTCATCATGCCAACAAACAATAAAGCCAGTGAAATTCTGGCTCTGAAAATTACTGCCGGCTTGGAAGTGAAACTGTGTGCTCTGACATACGTACCGACATTCTAGGGTCATCGGCTTACCAGGTAAAAGATTGTAAGGCGTCAAATTTAATATTGGGTTTTCCAAAAAAAAAGTTATTCAACTAAATTAATTTTTATTCGAAACAGAATCTACCTTCAGTTCAAATTAAAATTTACCATTTCCTTATTCAAATGCACCTAATGCGTGTAAAATAAAATAGTACTAACTAAGATCTACGCAAGTAATATTTTATTTGAAGTTGTTTTCTGTGTAACAAATAAGTAACAAAATACCAAAGATATTATGTGTGGCATAAATTAGCTATAAAACCAGAAAACACGTAAAAACGAACCCGTAAATTGTTAAGTCCTTCATATTTAATTTTCATTAGACAATTTTTTGACCTCCTTGATTCCTCTTCTGTGTGGGGAAATGAATTTCTTGTGCTTCTTAATTCTTGCATTAAGGTAAACAAATGAATGCCACACATGAGAGAAAAGACGAGAAATTATTTTCATTAGTAGCAAGTGGAAAAACAGATTTTGTAATATTCTCATTCAGCATGACCGAAAATCCCTCGAACTATGGACACAAAAAAAAATTCGCCTCTCTGTCTGAATTTAATGACCGCATTCCATCTTTCGGATTTGAATGTGGAGACCAATTTCATTTCATTTAAAAAATAAATAGCCTCTCTCCCTTCACGTGATATTTTCTGACGTAATAAAAATTGGCACTAATAATACATTCCTGTCTGTTTGCTGTCATATCAGCTTCTACAATGGTTCTTTGTATACTTTAGATTGTTCACGTACCCTGAAAACATTCTGGTTTACAAACATTCACCTTCAGGACTACGTGCATCGTTCTTTGTACTTTTTTAAACAATGGGCGACAGGATAAGTGGAAAACTAAATTGGTCCAAATGGACACACCTTCGACCTTGTCAAACAGAACTGAAGAACCTCGCCGCCTTACCGTTGCTCCTTAATTTATATCATATGCGCGTTGTTTTACATCGCCCAAGGGAAATTTTGGTATGTTTATGAATTGAACGGTTTTTAGGCGCGTTCGTAAAATTACGAAAAGCTTCGTCATGTCTGTCTGTCTGTCTTTCCGTCCGTTTGTCGTAATGGAACAACTCGGCTCCCATTGTACGGATTCTCATAATATTTTATATCTGAGGATTTTTCGAAAGTCTGTCGAGAAAATCCAGGTTTCGTTAAAATCGGAAGAGAATAATGAGTACTTTAAATGAAAACCAATATACATTTTTACCATAGCTCGCCCATTTCTTCTTAGCATGAGAAATGTTGCAGCAAACGTTGTAGAGAAAATAAAAACACGTATTTTGTGCAGTAATTTTTTTTCTCAAATGAAACCTTTTATGAAATAACGTGGAAAAGAAATTGTAGAGCGGGGCAGGCCACAGATGACATTATAGCTCATGCACGTTGCGTGCTGGATACCTAAGGCTACAAATAAACACACTCCGGCTGTGTGATACTTACAGCTTTTCCACAGTAACAATGGTTGTACGAACGCATCTTAATGCTATGTTATACACACATCGCCTGTCTTGCTAAAAAAAAAAATAAATTTTGATACGTACATAATTTCACTGGAGATCACCTCACGTACGGATGAAATATTTGCCAAGGCTAATAATTTCAACGGGTCTGAAATTCTGAGGTAGGTGTAACTGTACCACTAGTTACTGAAATATTCTTCGGTAGTGGTTCATATATTCCAAATACATGCAACTACTCTTGTGGTGGGATGTACCACCAACACGTAGGAAGCTTGAAATATGTGTGTAGCTTTGGGTGTGTTAGGGATCCGATGACGCAGGGCATATTACATTTGATACACCGGTAACCGAAAAGCAGAGCAGCGATCTGAACTAACTTACACCACGCAGTGCAACACGAACGACTTCAGTACAAATTGTAAAAATGTCCGAAGCAATAAATTCAAACTTTTATCAGCACACAAACACACTACATTCAGTGTGAATAAGCTCTGTGGTGAAATATGGAAGGGAAGCCTTAAGGGTAAGAAGAGAGACATATTTGGAATTAAATTAAGATCATCTGAAATCTCTAAACTACTGGTTCATAGACACATTGAGGACGTGGTAGAAGAATTAGAAATTCAACCCACCTGATGGATAACAGAATATCGAAAACGATCCTACGGAGAAGAAACGTGGAGGAAAAGCAGTGAGGAGACGGTACTAAACCTACCACGTCGCCGGCCGTAATTCTAGCATTATAATAATGCCGGTTAATGTCATATGACGCCAGGTTAATAAATATGAATTTGATTGTGTGCGTTCTTACTGCACAGGGAAGAGGGGTGACGGTGCTTTGAACAGGTCACAGAGTTGTTTCCCTGCATGTATAAAAGAAATAAAAAGGATACATGTGAGGAGTCCTAATATCTAACTCTACGCAGCAGAGTCCTTTCTTGAGAAGCTGACTGGTCCACAGCTAGCCAAGGAATTCCCTGCATGTTGTGGTATCAGGACGTTCATTACCGCATTCACAACAGCCAGCGATGTGTCCCTTCCCAGAAACAAAACAACCCAGTCAATGCCACTTCTTGAAGAGGCATTTTAATATCATTCTCCCATCTACGCTTAGGTCTTGCAGGTGGTCTCTTTCCCTCAAATTTCCTCACCAAACTCTGTATACACCTCCACTCTCTCCCCGTACGTGCTGCATGTTCCTTTCTTTCGTCTTGATTTGATTCCCCGAATAATATTTGGTGTGGCCTACAAATCATACATCTCCTCGTTATGCAGTCGTCTCCACTCGCCCATTACCTCGTCCCCCTTAGGGCCGAATATCTTCCTCAGAACCCTATCCTCGAACACTCTCAGCTCATGTTCCTCCCTCAATGTGAGGGGCCAAGCAGCCTAAGATAGTAGTCTCAGATTTTATGTTTAAAGTAAAGCCATCCCATTACAGGCCTGAACAGGCCTACACAGGCCCATAGAGATCCAAGAGGCAGAGGCTCCAAGAATTCCCAAACAATCAGCGCGTGTAAGTGGCAAGGTTGTCAACCCAACGCACCGGTCTCTTTTACCTCCCGGAGATACTGTTGGTAAATTTGATATTTACAAAGTTCAAATTGTAATTTGAATAAGTTTTCTTCTGTGGTGCCAACTCACGGAAGGAAACACTGCCCAGTCAGTTTGTCCCTTAGAACATTTCTCAATTTATAAAGACATTATATGGCAAAACATTAAAACATCTGGAACGTGTTACGTGTGGTGCCAAGCTGTACAATTTCTAGAACTACTTATACTGCTTACCGTCATTTCAAATGTTACATAAAATGATATTCTTAAAATAAACTTTTACAACAGATTTTTCTTACGTTATTTTCGGACGTCTAGTAGCAGTTTGCAGGATCAGATTCGAAAAGTTCGCCGTCTTATTTTATATACTAAAAGCTTCAGAGTCGCCATTACGCTGGTAATACACCTCTTACGAACGGGACAGACCCAACTCCCACAACGTCAGATATATCTAATGAAATGCACGGAGTGGAAAATATGTAGCACATATTTACAGTGTAGTGGATCAACCAAGAAATGCGAGGATAAACACGTAGACATCCTGTATGTTTGTTAAATGATAATCTGATGTGTCATTTTCATTAGACACGTAGTCTAAATTGTACCGTGGTGTATTATTGGTTTTGATGTTCGTTGTTTCTTACAATTTATTGATTAAACATATCTTTGAGGACCTCCATGATATCATCGGTACAGTGATAGGCCACAAGCTGGAACATCGAGAAATCGCGGTTCGATTCCCGGTAAGGAAAGACGTTCCCCTCTTCTCCACAGCACCCAGACAGGTTCTTAAGCCCAACCGCCTTATACGATGCTTACCAAGGACTCTTTTCCCGGGGGGTTGAAGCGACCGGGGCGTTACTCTCTGATTTCATTTTAGTTGCAAGGTTAAGAATAAATACAGCTGTATCTCCACCCGCCCCCCCCCCCTCCCGTATACACCTTCATGTATTGTATAGGGACTTACCTTTGCCATAACAACTTTAATCCGTCATTCTCTATTGTACCGCAGTTCCGAGGAAATAGTTTTCTGCCTCTCTGTTCTTTCCTTATGCCCAGCATATGGATCAATGCAAAGTGTAAGCAAAGTAGCGAAAGGTGCATATCACTGTAATAAGAGCTACTTCTTACAACTTCCCCTCATCAGTGTGTGCCAGTTCCACTGCACTCTTTACATCTAGCTCTGTATATATTTTTTTTAAAATCATCATTAGTCTTTTGTAAGCTATAAGCAGCTTGAACAGCCTATCCGAATTTCGATTATTAAAATTGTCTGAAGAGGACCGAATGTTGTGTTAGGGAGGTGTTACTGCTGCACTCTATGTGAATGGTCTTGGGTTAAAACTCCTGTCTGGAGACCAATTCTCATAAATTACGTTGTAAATTGCCAGTAGGATAAATGAACCCAAAGACTCTAATGTGCACATTTCTTCTTCTTCATTTTGTCATTCATTCTCCTACTGTACAACGCTGCGCAATCTGGAGTCACTCAGTGTCACTAATACATCGGTAAAAAAGAGTAAACAAATAAAACTGTTCTTAATGTTTGTCATCCCCGTTGTGTAGTATGCATAAATAAGGATACAATACGTCAATACACAACTCTTTATTATTGTAAATCGAAATAGCTTCATGTGTCGGTTGTAATAAGTCGTATGGTCTGATGATGGCTGATTTAGTACAGCCGAAGCAGGTAGATATTTATATTTACTATAAAAAAGAGCTGTTTTTTGACGGATTGTAACATTATAGATAAATAAAAATAAATCAATATTCGAAAACTATATTTTAAGCTCCTTCCCACGGATGTAATTGTTCGGCAAACCCATGTTAAGTAACATAAAATTTTTATACAGGTTCGTTCAGTGTCTTATGAGTTTAAACATGCCTAACCACTTACACACTCCTTCTTCGTTTATCCAAAGACATTCAAACAAATTACAGTTTAAATATTTAATTACACACACCAACACTTGCAGACACACACACACACATATATATATATATATATATTATTTAAGAACGCCAAAATTTACATTAAAACACTTAAAACGCTCCTACATGTTTCGATCACACGATCATCCTCAGGGAGCATACATTGTTCCTAGCTAAATAAAATTAAAACACTCAGTAATTTACTTCGTTATGTTAACTTCGGTGCTGTGGCAGCATGTTGTGTTATGTGTGTGAGTCGTACATTGTTTAGAATGAGCCTGGTTATGGTTGTGCGTCGTATTCGGTGCAGCAGTCTCACGCTGCACAACATACGACGCACAACCATAACCAGGCTCATTCTAAACAGCTTACGACTCACACACAAAATACAACATGCTGCCACAGCACCAAGTTAACATAACGAAGTAATTCACTGAATGTTTTAAATCATAACTTTAACGAGGAACAATATACGCTCCCTGAGGATGATCGTGTGATCGAAACATGTAGGAGCGTTTTAAATGTTTTAATGTAAATTTTAGAATTCTTAAATAAAATATATATATATATGTGTGTGTGTGTGTGCATGTGTTGGTGTGTGTAATTAAATAATCTACAGAATGTACGGCGAAACGATAAAAATAGACAGTTTAAATAGTTTAGGTTAAATTCTACAATGTACCAAAACAAGTTTTCATTAGATGGGATTTCGCTTTACGCACGTGTCAAATAACATGTGCTATTTCCTGCAATTATCTTTCGCTTGTTGGAAGACCACTGTGTTGGCCAACATGCTATTGAATCGTAAAACAATCTGTTATGTGGGCTGTTTATTCTGATTTAATACCTGTCAGGGCAAACCGTGTGCCAGCTACTAACACACTAGCTGCAATATTTACGTAACATCTGGAACTAGGTGTGTTGTTTACGGAAGTTTCATCTGCCATTTCGAATAGGGTAACAAGGAAAACCACACAGTGATATTAATTTAAATTTTGTTAATCCCCATAATAAAAGCAACCAATGGCCTCTTAGTGCAGTAATAAGCAACCTTAAGCATTCTAATCAGAGGCTTACAATATCTCACTCCACACCATTATAAACACACACACACACACACACACACGTTGCACGTAAACTGAACTCCCTACTGAATGTACAAGGAAAACATCACTTCATAGGCCTGGACTGACCCTATGGTTTCCAGGAAGCCGAAGTTCCCAGATTTCAAGGCAATCTACACATGACAGTGGCACTGTCCTTAGCCTTACGCATTGGACACCTTTACCCCCACCTCAAGAAATGTTGCTGGTACCCATTTCTATTAGAGGCTGAGCTGACACCAGGGACATAGTGCGGCCGGAGGGATTACGTCAAAGAAAAATTCCAATGACACCATCGGAAAGCGAGCCCATGTCCTTCCTGCTCCCTACAGAATGTACAGGACCAACTTTATTTATCTGATAGGAAGTCCGGATTCACAGCCCCATAAGTCTGTGTGAACTATGTGGTGGGTGACGAAGCGATAAGGTAGTGTTTTCGCCCAAGCGCCTAGACTTTCCCCAGTCAACCATCGTTCTACTATGTTCAGCATCACAGTCAAATGACATGCCACTTCTCAGGCCACACAGAACAAGTTACGCCAAGTAATTTCGACATCCCCAATTTTCGCAACACATAGCAATAGCCCTAAATTTAAGAAGAACAAATTAAAAAAACTCATGAAATTCAAATTTTGGTCAGCAGCTGGTCTCTTGAGATCAATATTCTTGGTTTTACTTGGAATCTATATTTTAGGAGCAGCGGTTTTGGAGGAAATTATTTGTTTTTGTCGCAGCATATTACGCATATATAATATTAAATAGTTTACGTCAGCACAATCACTTTATTACTCAAGGTAATTATAAGGCTACATGTTTCGACTGTAGATTAGTCATCCTCAGGCCTATTTTGTCAATTGTGTCACAAGATGCTATGCACACTTTGGGATCCTATCGTGTTTACATCCATGGAATACATCAAATTAAATCGCTTGTCTCTAAGGGCGTGACGTGCAAATTGTGTTTACAAGAGTGGGATACATAAAATTGAATCATTTGTCTCGAAAAATGTATTATACAAATTGCATAATACATTGTATTGTAATTTATTATACAAATTGTATAATACATTTTACGAGACAAATGATCCAATTTTATGTATCCCACTCTCGTAAACATAATTTGCACGTCACGCCCTTAGAGACAAACGAATTAATTTGATGTATTCCATAGACGTAAATACGATGGGATCCCAAAGTGTGCATAGCATCTTGTGACACAATTGACAAAATAGGCCTGAGGATGACTAATCTATAGTCGAAACATGTAGCCTTATAATTACCT
>Ga0123357_10012369_pt1 | contig 11007 bp, 6 predicted proteins | sample TergutEmb28metaG_FD_89873 | JGI IMG/M metagenome (GOLD analysis project Ga0123357, IMG submission 89873) | Embiratermes neotenicus P4 segment gut microbial communities from Petit-Saut dam, French Guiana - Emb289 P4 | ecosystem: Host-associated > Arthropoda: Insects > Digestive system > Gut ... | reverse complement strand
TCCTGTTCGGAAGTGGATTTGAAAGCTTCCACAATTTCAGAATCTTCTCCAACCTGACGAATCGTTTGGATGATTTCTTCTTCCGTTATTCTGTTTTTATCTGTTGATTCCATACATTATATTAATTCGGCTTCTTTTAATTTCGAGCTAAGATACGACTCTATTTTCTTTTTACACCTTTGATTTTGCGTTTTTGCCACATCAGGACTGTTATAATTCATTTGTTCTGCAATTTCTTTCATACTTTTTTTGTCCCAGTAAAAAAGGAGTAAGAGTTCTTTGCAGGGATTTTCCATTTGGCTTACAGCATTATAAACAACCAAGTTTCGTCTGTCGACAGTAGATTCTTCTCTCTTGTAAAAATAATCAAACCGTTCATCTTCCGACGAAAAAATATCAGAAATTTTTTCTACGTAAACTTCGTTCTTTGTTTGTCTGAAATAATCGCCTATCTTGTTTTTACCTATTGCAAACAGGTAAGTTTGAAGCGGAACGCTCAAATTATTCAAATTTCCTCTTAACACATTTTGATGAAAAGCCAGCATGGTTTCCTGATAAATATCTTCCATAATATCGCCGGAAAGTCCATAATTCTTCTTGGCAAATCCTAAAAACGGTTTTTTATATTTATTATAGGCTTCTGTAATTATTTGTTCATTTGTTTTGTTCTCCATTTTCTTTGAGTGTTGTCCTGAATACAGGGATTTGAGATTGAAGAGAGGACATTTTTACTTTTTCCATCTCCTTTTTCACTTCTTCCGACCACACAGACCAGGCAGGTAAAACGTTGTGTGCGTTCCAAACCTTGCAAAGGGCATAAGTCAGCGAACCGTAGTATTTATCGCCAATTTTACATTCGTAATTATTTTGGTCTGATTTACAAGCGGCTAACTCGGTAATCGGACACAGTCCTTTTTCTTGCTTCAAGGGTGGTTTGGGTATATTGCCGGCTTTCTTTCCCTGATAGGCGGCGCTTCTGGAAAAAACGACGGATGTACCTCGAATGACCACGTCCTCATTATCGTCGCCACGGGTAGCCGATTCGCTGTGACAGGCGTCGAGTGAAACAATCAGATTACCGGTTTCGCCCAATTTTTTTCGGATGGGCAACAGCAAAGAATCCAACTGGTCGTCACGCAAATGATTTTCACCTTCGTATTTTCCGGAAGAATAGAACATCTTTGCATCATAGCACACAAGCGCTTCATCCAAACCGTCCGGCTCATCGCCATTGTCATCTTCCATTTGCTGACCGTGGCAGGAAAAATGAATAAAGACAAAATCGCCTGCTTTAACCCGCTGTTGCAGCGATCGAAAAGCGGCTACAACGCGTTTTTTTGTTGCGGACGAATCGTTCAGGACGATGATATTCCTATACTGAAAACCCTTCTTCTCCAAAGTGTTGGTAAGGATTTTCACATCGTTGTCCGTATGAATCGTATTCCAACCCGAATGTTTCGGATATTGTGAAATTGCGACAATCAGCGCGCGCTTTTCGCCGGCATAGCCCTGCAAATGGAAACTCAAGAAGACAACTGTGAGAAAATAAACGATTTTCATAATAACTGCAAAATTAGAAAATATTTTTGAGAATACGGTTTACTTTTTTCAAAAACCAACGATTAACTATTAAAAAATGAAATTAAAAAATATAAAAAATGTGTACGGGAAATAAAATGCTTTTGTTATCTTTGTGGCAATTCTGAAGGACATAGCGTTGTCTGGAAAAATTGCTTGATAGCGAAAGCGTTTTAAGATATTACTTGTATCAGAAAATCCCCAATTTTCTAAAACCATGCAAGTTGATAACAACAAACGCTTGCGCCTTGTTGAATGTATATAGATTTTTATACATACAGGCGCAGGTTCTGTTGTTTATTTGCATGGCGGGTATGGGGATACCTCTGGTACAAATAATACATTAAACAGTTCCTGCGTTTTTTTTAGTATTTTAAAAAATAATCATCTTTTTAGAAACTTAAAAATATAAAAAAATAAATATGGTATGAATAAAATATGCTCTCTAATTATCTGCTGTTTTTTTACGATTAGCCTTTCTGCTCAAACCGTAAAAGAAGTTATTGAACAAGCCAAGACATTGAATTTTTTCGAAAAGTATCAACAAGTTGTGTCGTTGTTATTGAAAAATGAAACGTTGATTAAAGCCTCTGATAATCTTGAATATCATTGGATTTTCAATACACTGATGGGAAATGCTTATTCTAAAATAGACCCTTCAAAAGCGATTTTTTATTATTTAGAAGCCAAAACTGATGCGGATACCTTATATGGAAAAAATTCTACCCAATATCTTTCTAATAATTATAATCTATCTTTTGCTTGCTATTTGGCAGGCAATTATAAAGACGCAATAAAATACGGTTTGGAGCAAATAGAAATTGTAGAGAAAAAATTTGGCAAAGACAATTTAACTTATGCTGAAACGCTACATAGTATAGCAATAATATGTGGATTATCAAAAGATTATTCATCTGCTCTAAAAATGTTAATAGAATGTTTAGACATTAGAAGAAAATATATAACAAACAAGAATGACGATAATTACAGCGATATTATTAAGACAATTAAAGACATAGCCAATTATTCATCTACAATCCATGATTATAAGAATGCTGAAAAATATTATCAGGACTTACTCAATGAAACTTCTGATATCAAAGGAAAGAAGAGCATTGATTATGCAATGGTTTTGAATAATTTAGGAAGAGTTTATCTCAGTATAGGAAATTATCAAAAGGCAGAAAATTTACTTCTTGAATCAAAATTGATATTTGAAGAAAATCCTGATATTAATAGTGATAGGTATGCGAATTTATTAGACAATATGGGTTTACTATATTTTACAATGCAGAATTATAAAAAAGCAATATTGTCGTACAAAGAAGCTGTAGAAATTTATAAGAAAGTTTATGGTTCTGACAATTTAATGTATAAAAATCAATTAGTTTCTACCGGATTGATATTTTTAAAAATGCAAAACTATCACGATGCTGAAGAATGCTTTTTAGAAGCATTGAATTATATGGAAACACATAAAGACAAACCAAGTGAAAACGACTTGGCTTTTTATGGCAATGAGGTAAAAAATTTATTCACAAGTTTACTATATACATTATATGAGCATTTAGGAAATTTATATAAAGAAACACGAGATTTTGACAAGGCAAAATCATATTTCGATATTTTGTTGTCTGTGAATGATCCATATAATAGGATAGATAAAAGTACTATATATAATTCGTTAGGACAAATTTATTTTGAAAAAAGGGACTTTATTCTTTCTGAAAAGTACTATACATTAGCGTTGAAAGAATGTAAAAACGAAAGTTTATTCAGAAATATTTCAATAAACATAAGTAATATGTATTTGAAGCAGGGTAATATTTCAAAAGCGCAAAAATTGCTTGTCGATTTGGTTTCAGATATAAAGCAAAAACGAGGAATAAACAATATAGATTATATTCTTTCTATTTCCACATTATCTTCTTTATATCGGGATACTTATCAATACAATTTATCTGAAGAATTGATTTTAGAAGCCAAAACATTATTAAAAGAGCTTTCAGGAGAGAGTAATGCAAATTATTATTATGCCGCTTTTTGTAATAATTTAGGTTTACTCTACGATAATATGGAAAGATACAAGGAGGCAGAATCTGCATATATTGAATCTATTGAAGTAACTAAAAATGTATCGGAAGAAAAATCATTAAATTATGCTCGTTCTATCAGTAATTTAGCCGATTTTTACAGAAAAATGGGAAATTTAAAAAAAGAAAAAGATTTAGTAGAAAAGGCATTATCTATTACTCAAGAGTTGGTTGGAGAAAATAATCCAGAATATGCCGTAAGCATGAGGGATTTGGCACGCTTGAATGATCTTGAGTTAAAGTATGAGGACGCAGAAAAAAATTATAAAATAGCATTAAATACATTCATAAATATTTATGGCAATAACGATTATCAAGTCGCTACCACATTAACAGATTTGGGTTATCATTATCTCACTGTGGACAGTATAGAAAGTGCGTATAATTGCTACAATCAGGCGTTGGCGGTTATACAAAATATTTATGGGGATAATAAATACTTGTATATTTATAATATTGAGCGAGTTGGTCTTCTGAATTTGTTAATGGGCAATACTCAAAATGCAGAAAAGATTTTTAAATCTGCATTGGACATAATAGACAAGAAAAAAGATTCTCCATTGTTCAGTATTTTAACTGATGATTTAATTCTATTGTACTTGTCTGTTGGGGATTGCCCCAAAGCAAGCCAATATATCAAAGAAAATCAATTGGATAAAAAAACTGTTTACGACAATTTCTCTTTTTTATCATCTCATGAACGTACCTTGTATTGGGACAAATACAGGTATAAAATTTTGAAAAATTATGAACAAATATGGGAATGCCCTTCTGATGATAATAGAGGATACGCCTACAACGATATTTTATTTGAAAAAGGGCTATTATTGAGATATTCAAACAAATTTAGAGAAGCTATTTTAAATACAAAAGATTCGGAACTAATAAGTAAATTAAATAATCTAACTGATCTTCGCCGGCAAATAACCGCTCTACAAATGGACGGAAAAAGTTCAAATCATATAGAGGAATTAGAGAATGATGCAAACGCATTAGACAAACAATTAACCGAATCTGCCGGCATTAACGCAGATCAAACAGGGTTAGTTGATTGGGAAGCTATTAAAAACAAATTAACCAATAAAGAAGCAGCTATTGAGTTTTTAAGTTTTCCAAATTACACTCTAAAAAGAACTGATAGCATAATGTATTGTGCATTATTGGTTCGCAAAGATTCAAAAGCGCCTGAATTTATTACTTTGTTTGAGAAAAAACAGCTGGCCGAATTATTATCTGTTGGAAACAATACAATAGACAAACGTATTCAAAAAGTGTATACAGGTGGAAATCCGCATCTTTTCAATGGTCAAAAACTTTATCAACTCATTTGGCAACCGCTTGAAAAATATCTTGATGGAATTGAAATCATTTATTATTCGCCATCCGGTATGCTGAATCAAATCGCTTTTTCAGCAATTCCTGTAGATACAGTTTGTCTAACTGATAAATACAATTTACATCTGGTTTCGAGTACCAGGGAAATTGTAAATGAAAAACAGGAAACACTTTTGCCAATTAAAGATGTGGTGGAATATGGCGGTATTCAATACGATATTCAGGACACCACTCAATTAATATCGTTGACGAAAAAATATAAAAAACCGGAATCAGACATGCTTGCTTCCCGTTCCTTGCCCAATGACAGCACACGTTCTGGAAGTTGGCATTATTTGTCAGGAACAGAAGTAGAAGTTAATGATATACAAAAACTTTTGCAACAATCGAAAGTTCCGAATATCAAATTTATGGGGGCAGAGGCAACCGAAGAATCTTTCAAGGCTCTTTCCGGCAATTCGCCTGAGTTATTGCACCTTGCCACTCATGGTTTCTTTTTGCAAGATGAAAAGCAAATTCGAGAAACCGGTTTTATGCAGATGATGAACAGTGAGAATCACAGTTACATAAATCCCTTATTACGATCAGGTTTGTTATTTGCCGGTGCAAATCGCGCATGGACAAATCAAGACGTTATTTCGGGCATAGAAGACGGTGTTCTGACTGCTGAAGAAATTGCCAACATGGATTTATCCAAAACAAAATTGGCTGTTCTTTCTGCCTGTGAAACGGGACTTGGAGAAGTCAATAACAGCGAAGGCGTTTTCGGCTTGCAACGCGCTTTCAAATTGGCAGGCGTTGAAACGCTCGTAATGTCGCTATGGAAAGTTGATGATACGACTACTTCGCAATTTATGCTTGCTTTTTATCAAAATTTGCTGGCAGGAAAAAGCAAATTAGAATCATTCAAAATCGCTCAAAAACAAATTCGGGAACAATACAAAAATCCGTATTATTGGGCGGCTTTTGTGATGATGGATTGAAAAAATGGATAATAAAAATGTAAATTCAGCCCTTCTCCAAACACGGTTAATGGATAAAATGGATGAAAAAAACTAATTTGGTAAAACCTTTGATAACAGCATTGCTGTTTTTGCTGCTGTCCACAAACAGCTATTCGCAAAAAGTGACTCCCAATCCGCAGGTAGATAGCGATTGTTCAACCGAAACGGCTGTAATGAAAATTACTTCGGTAATTACAGACAAAAACTATACGCTTGTAACGTTTCAATTTGTTACAACGTTGTTTAAACCTTGGATTAGTCTCGATTCTAAAACCTCCCTTAAGGTAAACAGATCTAATTCAAAGTTTGAAGTTTTGGAATGGGGTATTGTTACAGACGATGGTAACGAGCCATTCAATGCTTTGCAATTTGACGAACAATATCAAATCAAACGAAGAATTGCCTATAACTTTTATATGGTGTTTCCAGCAATTCCCGAAACTGCAACTTCGATAAGTATTGAAGAATCAATCAATGGGAGTTTTTATTGGCGGGGGATTCATATAAACAATGAAACTACAGAAGATTTATCAAAAAATAAGCCGGATTATCAACGAAAAGGCGAATTTACTCCAAGCGGTTCAGGAAGTGGGTTTGCCATAAGCAGCGACGGCTATATTGCAACTTGTTACCACGTGATTGCAGATGCGCGAGCGATACAGGTGAAAGGCGTAAATGGAAATTTTGAAACTGCGCTTAATGCAAAAGTATTCGCAACAGATGTGCAAAACGATCTTGCCATTCTGAAGGTCGACGACGCGCGGTTTTCTCAACTACCTTATTCTCTTGCCACACAACTTTCGGATGTAGGCGAAAATATTTTTGTTTTAGGCTATCCGTTGACGCAGAATCTGGGCGAGGAACTGAAACTGACAACCGGCGTAATCTCCTCCCGTTCCGGTTACAGAGGCGATATCACAACCTATCAAATCTCTGCGCAGGCATTACCGGGAAATAGCGGCTGTCCTTTATTCGATGATGAAGGTAACGTTATTGGCGTTGTCAGTGCAAAATACATTGAGCCGAATGTTTCGTATGCCGTTAAATTAATCTATTTGAGATCATTAATTGAAAATTCAAAAATAAGTTTAAAACAACCCGTAAGCAATGCTATTTCAAGAAAATCATTAGCAGATAAAGTGAAGTCTATAAGAAACTTTGTCTACATCATTGAAGTCGAAAAATAACTTAAGTATTAATCAATAAATTCAAAGAAAAATGAAAAAAGTATTTTTATCGCTGCTTATTGCAGCAACAGTATCGGCGAATTTAGCTTATTCGCAAGAGAAAAAACAGGAAGCGCCGGAGAAAAAAGGGGAAATGGTTGCGCCTTCTCCTGCAATGCAAACCATTATTTTAGCAGGACAATTAGCTAAATATGGTTACGAAAACAACTCTGCAAGCGCGCTTATTCAAGCGGCTGAATTGTATTTGAGCGTTGGACTGACGGAATTTAAACCCGATTCTGTGATGATTGGCAAAGGAGAAGAAACAACGAAGGACGAGTACGTTTCACATGACCCTCAAAAAATTTTAGCAGACGCCAAAACGCTTGCCGATGGCGATCAGGTCTTATTGTCGATGATTGACAAAGTAGCAAAGGCAAAAACATCACGCGGCGCCGTAGGGGGACCTAAATATGGCGAATACAAAGTTTTTGCAAACAGTTATAACCTCTTTAATGTCAAATTTTGGGCAAACGAACGGGCAACGGTTGTTGTAACCGGCGATGGCGATACCGATCTGGATTTGTATGTCTATGACGAAAACGGTAATTTGATTGCCAAAGACGAGGATTATTCCGACGATTGTGTTGTTAACTTCGTTCCGAGATGGACAGGTCTATATGTTATTAAAATTCTTAATCGGGGCAATGTTTATAACAGGTATGCTGTTGGGACAAACTAAAAATTCACAAGACAAATATGGGCGTCATTTGTTTGATGCCCATATTAAAAAAGAATAATCTAATTAATATGAAACGATTAATAATAATTTTCCCTCTGTTATTCTTAGCTATTGGGCTTTTTGCACAAACACCCAAAGAAATTATAACCCAAGCTGATTCTTTAACGAAAAATGAACAGTATGAACAAGCAATATCCTTATTGCAAAGGAACAAGGATATTATGATTAATACGGATTCAACCGATTTTGAGACTGCCTATAATATGTATGTTGGAAACGCTTATTTGCAAACCAAAGCGTATGATAAGGCGGAAGTATATATGACAAAATGTTTTTCACTGATTGAAAAAAAATATGGCAAATATTCAGAGAATTATTGTAATTATTATCATTTGTTAATCAGTGTATATGATTTAAGTTACAATTATGATAAGTTAGTTGACAGTTATTTAAATTATCTGGATATTATCGAAAAAGTGTACGGGAAAGATATTCCTGAATATGCCCAAAGTTTGACTGTTTTGGGAAATTTGTATACACAGTTATCAAAATACGACTTAGCAGAAAAATATTTTACTCAAGCGCTTGAATTACAGGAGAAAAATTTAGGTAAAGATAACTCGGATTACATAAATACGTATAACAATTTAGGAATACTTTATTTTAATCTTGCAGATTATGAAAAAGCGCGTACAGTTTTTGAAAATATTAAAAACATTCTTGAAAACAAAAAAGATGCTGACAATTTGACGTATGCCGGCATTTTGATGCAACTTGGTTTAATTGATTTATATACAGGGAATCTTGAAAGCTCTGAAAAATTGATGCTTAATGCTAAGCAGACACTTGAAAACGGCAGTAATACAAGTTCGCTCATTTATATTACTATTCTAAGAGTATTAGGCGAATTATATATTACAAAAAGCAATTATCCCGAATCTGAGACATACTTGTCGAATGCGAAAAACTTGTATGTACAATTAGGCGGAAACAAACAAAACACCAATTTCGCTTTTATCATTGCTGATTTAGCAACGGTTTATAATTCAACTGGAGATTATGAGAAAGCGGAGCAATATTTTTTGGAAGCGCTTAAAATTCTGAAAGAAGCTACTGGCGTTGAAAGCGCTTTTTATGCAACAATAATTAGTAATTTAGGTACAATGTATTTTTATACAGGAAATTATCCTAAAGCTGAAGAAACATTCATTGAAACAAAAAATATTCAAGAGCAAGTTATAGGTACAAATCATCCGGATTACGCACGAACTCTAGGAAACTTAGGAACAGTTTATATGGAAATCGAAAATTTTCAATTAGCGGAGAAATATTTGTTGAAAAGCAAAGAAATTTATGGAAGCACAAATAATAAAGCTCCTCAAATTTCAATGTTGTTGAATAGTATTGGAATGCTGTACTATAAAATGGGTAACACGGAACTGGCAGCTGATTATTTTTTTAAGTCGCAAAATGTAATGTTAGATTTGTCAGGCAAAGATAGTCCGGATTATGGCCTTACTTTACTTAATTTATCGGGAATATTTAATCAATGGGGAAAGGATACTGTGGCTGTAAATCTTGCTAAAACAGCTGCTACAATTTTTTATGAAAACTTTGGGGGCGAACACCCTAATTATATTCTGGCTCTAAACACCATTGGATTAATCCGTATCGATCAAGGCATTTATGATAAGGCTGAAATGGCATTGCTTACTTCTGACAGTTTGTATGTCAAAGTTTTTGGAAAAAATTATCCTGATCGTATATTTCCATTGAATAATTTATCATATTTATATGCTATGCAAGGGAAATATGATTTGGCATTGAAGTATATTTTGGAAGCAAATGAATTATCAAGTTCCGGTAGTCCACAGCTTACAACTCTTGGAAATTTATGCTTCATTTATCGATTATTAGAAAAATACGATTTCTCTTTTCAGTATTTGCAAGAATGGTATAAACAATTGACTCAAACAATTATTTCTAACTTTTCTTTTATGTCTACTAACCAACGCAAGGATTTTTGGGATAAAAGCGACGGATATGCGTTGGAACAGGCTACAAAGAATTTGTTATCCTCTTATCCGGCTGACAAAATGAAATCCTTTACTTATGATAATACTTTGTTTTCTAAAGGATTATTATTGCGCTCTTCAAATGAAGTTCGCGATGCAATCCTTAATTCAGGTAACCAGAAGTTGATTACAAAATTTGAAGATCTACAAGCGCTTCGACAACAAATTATCGCACTGCAATCCAAAACCGACAGCGTATTGGTTGCCTACACGCATACGCTTGAAGCAAAAGCAGACAGCTTGGATAAAGATATTACCATTGCATCTTCCGATTATCGTAATCTAAAATCTGACTTGACAAGTAGTTGGCAAGACGTTCAGAAACAATTAAAACCAAATGAAGTTGCTATTGAATTTGTCAATTATACTAAGTTTACTAACACGCAAATGACCGACAGTGTGATGTATTGTGCCTTGCTTTTAAGAAATAATTCCAAAGCGCCCGAATACGTGCCTCTGTTTGAACAGTCGCAACTTTCAGAACTGCTCAACAATGAAAATCCCGACATAACAAAACGCATTCAAAAACTATACAATGGCGAAAATCCCCGTCTTTTTAACGGTCAAAAACTGTATAATCTGATTTGGCAACCGCTGGAAAAATACCTTGATGGAGTAGAAACCATATATTATTCGCCTGCCGGATTGCTGAACAGAATTTCTTTTTCAGCAATTCCTGTCGATACGCTTTGCCTTACCGACAAATACAATTTGCATTTGGTTTCGAGTACAAGGGAAATTGTAAATAAAGACAAAAAACAGACAACGTTATTGCCTCTCAAACAAGTGGTAGAATATGGTGGTATCCGCTACGACGTACAAGATACGACGCAGTTAATTTCGTATGCCGAAAAATACAAAAAACCGGAAACAGAAATGTTTGCCTCCCGTTCTCTACCCGACGATAGTACACGTTCTTCGGGTTGGAATTATTTATCGGGAACCGAAATAGAGGTTAATGATATACAAAAGCTTTTGCAGCAATCGAAAGTATCAAATATCAAATACATGGGC
>Ga0123357_10012368_pt1 | contig 11007 bp, 10 predicted proteins | sample TergutEmb28metaG_FD_89873 | JGI IMG/M metagenome (GOLD analysis project Ga0123357, IMG submission 89873) | Embiratermes neotenicus P4 segment gut microbial communities from Petit-Saut dam, French Guiana - Emb289 P4 | ecosystem: Host-associated > Arthropoda: Insects > Digestive system > Gut ... | reverse complement strand
GTCCGGCGGCGAGGCGCAACGCGTCAAACTGGCCTCTGAGTTGCAGAAACGATCCACCGGGCGGACGCTGTACGTGCTGGACGAGCCGACGACGGGCCTGCATTTCGACGACATCGCCAAGCTGTTGGGCGTCCTGAACCGCCTGGTCGATCAGGGCAACACGGTCGTCGTCATCGAGCACAACCTGGATGTCATCAAGGTGGCCGACTGGATAATCGACCTGGGCCCGGAGGGCGGCAACCGGGGCGGCGAAATTGTGGCCGAGGGAACCCCGGAGGAAGTCGCCAAGAACAAGACGTCGTTCACAGGCCAGTTCCTGGCGCCCGTCCTGGCGGGCCGGAAGTGACCCCATGGACCCGGCCAATTACCGCCCTGCGCCCGGGACCATACCGGTAGACCCCGGCGTGTATCGGTTTTTGGACGCCGCTGGGCAGGTCATTTATGTCGGCAAGGCCAAGAGCCTTCGGCAGCGGCTGAATTCCTATTTCGCTGACCCGGCGACGCTTCATCCGCGCACCCAGCGCATGGTTTTCAGCGCCGCGCGCGTCGAGTGGACGGTGGTGCAGAACGAGCTCGAGTCGCTGCAGCTCGAATACACGTGGATCAAGAAATACGACCCGCGGTTCAACATCAAATACCGCGACGACAAGAGCTACCCGTGGCTGGCGATCACCAATGACGAGTTCCCGCGCGTCTTCGTCGGACGCGGCGCCAAGCGCGCCGGCTGGCGGTATTTCGGGCCGTTCGGCCAGGCCTGGGCCATCCGCGACACACTGGACTTGCTGCTGAACGTCTTCCCCATGCGCTCGTGCGGCAACGGCGTCTTCCAACGCGCCAAAGCGGCCCAGCGGCCATGCCTGTTGGGCTACATCGGCAAGTGTTCCGCCCCTTGTGCCGGGCGCATCGACGTCGAAGCGCACCGCGCGATCGTCGCCGACATGGCCAGTTTCCTGGCCGGGCATTCGGGCAACCTGGAGGCCCGTCTGACGGCGCAGATGCGTGCCGCCGCCGATGACGAGGACTTCGAGCGGGCGGCCACTCTGCGCGACTCGCTGACGGCCCTGCAGCAGGCGACCGAGCGCAACGCCATCGTCCTGGGCGACGGCGCCAACGCGGACGTCATCGCCCTGGCCGAGGAGCCGCTCGAGGTAGCTTTCCAGATATTCCACGTCCGCGAGGGACGCGTCGCGGGGGAGCGCGGCTGGGTGGCCGACCGGGCGGACGACACCGACGCCGCCGGACTGGTCGAGGCGTTCCTACTGCAGCTTTACGGCACGGACAAGGCCGTCCCGGACGAGGTTCTCGTGCAGGTGGCCCCGGACGACACCGCCGTTTTGACAGATTGGCTGACGGATCTCAGGGGCGCAAAGGTGTCGTTGCGGGTGCCCCGGCGCGGCGACAAACGCGTCCTCATGGACACCGTCGCCCGCAACGCCGCCCAGACCCTGGCCCAGCACAAGCTGAAACGCAGCACCGACCTGACGCGGCGCAATCAGGCGTTGGAGGAACTGCAAGAAGCGCTCGGCCTGCCGGCCGCGCCGTTGCGCATTGAGTGCTATGACATCTCGCACATACAGGGCACCAACGTCGTCGGCTCGATGGTCGTTTTCGAGGACGGCCTGGCCCGCAAGTCGGAATACCGCCGCTTCATCATCAAGACCGTCGAGGGCAGCGACGACGAAGCGGCCATGGACGAGGTGCTGACAAGGCGTTTCAAGCGTCTCCTGGACGACGAAGCGGCGCTTGTTGCGACATCCGACCCGACGTCAATGTTGGTCGACCCAGAAACCGGCGTGGCCAAGCGGTTTGCCTACCGTCCGTCGCTGGTGGTGGTGGACGGCGGTTTGCCTCAGGTCAACACCGCTCAACGCTGCTTCGACCGGCTGGGTGTGTCGGATGTCGCGCTGGCCGGCTTGGCCAAGCGGCTGGAAGAGGTTTGGCTGCCCGGTGTTGCGTTCCCCGTCATCTTGCCGCGTGCAAGCGAGGGACTTTACCTGCTGCAACGCGCGCGGGACGAGGCCCACCGCTTTGCCATCACGTTCCATCGCGAGCGACGCGGCAAGGCGATGGTCGAATCCGTTCTGGACGCCGTTCCAGGCCTTGGTGAGGTGCGCCGCGCGACCGTGCGTAAAGCATTCCCCAGCCTCAAGAAATTGCGGGCCGCCGGTGCCGAGGAATTGGCCGAGTTGCCGGGCATCGGCCGATCGACAGCCGACGCCATTGTCGCCGCGTTGGCCCAGGATGTTCCCGGAGTGACCACCAATGCGGCGACAGGTGAGATTGTGGAATGATTCTTGACATGGCATTGACGAGTCAGGTGAAGGCGGAGCTGGCAACCCTCACCGAAGTTCGGGTGAGTGCCCGCAAAGCAGAAGCGGTCGCGATGCTGCGTTTCGCTGGCGGCATACACCTCGTCGCCGGCCGCGTTGTCTTGGAGGCCGAGTTCGACACTGGTGTGACCGCCCGCCGACTGCGAGCCACCATCACTGATGTTTACGGATTCGATTCCGAGATTCTGGTGATAAACGCCTCGGGCATTCACAGGGGCACCCGATACATGGTTCGTCTTGTGCGCGACGGCGAGGCGATGGCCCGCCAGTCCGGGCTGCTCGACCAGTACGGACGCCCAGTCCGCGGTATGCCGCCCGGCATTGTCAACGGGGCGTTGGTCGATCAGGTGGCGGCCTGGCGGGGCGCCTTCCTGGCGCGTGGTTCGCTGACGGAGCCGGGGCGCTCGATGGCGTTGGAGGTGACCTGCCCGAGCGAAGAGGCCGCCATGGCGTTGGTCGGTTGGGCGGGCCGCATTGATGTACCCGCCAAGAAGCGGGAGGTGCGCGGCATCGACCGCGTGGTCGTCCGTGAGGGTGAGGGCATCTCGGATCTGCTGGCAAGGATGGGGGCTCATGAGTCCGTCCTGGTTTGGAAAGAACTCCAGGTGCGTCGAGAGGTCAGCGGCACAGCCAATCGATTGGCCAACTTCGACGACGCCAACCTGCGCCGTTCGGCCCGGGCCGCCGTCACGGCCAGCGCCCGCGTCCAACGCGCGATGGAGATACTCGGGACGACCGTCCCGGAACACCTGCGGATCGCCGGCGAGCTTCGCATGGAGCACAAGCAGGCGTCCTTGGAGGAACTGGGCCAGATGCATAATCCGCCGTTGACGAAGGACGCCGTCGCCGGGCGCATCCGCCGGTTGCTGGCGATGGCTGACAAGGCGGCTGCCGATCAGGGTCTGCCGGACACGGCAGCCGGTTTGGACCCCGCGCACGCGGCATAAGCCGGCCTTCGATAGAGTTGACAGTATTAAGAACTCGCAAAACGTCTTTGGAACACCAAAGATGACCCTTGTTTGTAAGGAGAACTCAAATGACAGTGAAGATCGGCATCAACGGCTTTGGTCGCATCGGCCGCAATTTCTATCGCGCATTGCTTGAGCAGGGCGCCGACCTTGAGGTGGTGGCCGTCAACGACCTCACCGACAACGCCACGCTTGCGCACCTGTTGAAGTACGACTCGGTGATGGGCCGTTTCCCCGGCACCGTCACCTCCGACGAGACCTCGATCACCGTCAACGGGCACAAGATCATCGTCTTCGAAGAGAAGGATCCGGCCAACCTGCCTTGGGGCAAGCTCGGCGTCGACATCGTCGTGGAGTCCACCGGCCATTTCAATGACGGCGAAAAAGCCAAGGTGCACATTGCCTCGGGCGCCAAGAAGGTGATCATGTCGGCCCCCGGCACCAACGTCGACGCGACATTTGTCATCGGCGTCAATGATCAGGATTACGACCCGGCCAAGCACAACATCATGAGCAACGCCTCATGCACGACCAACTGCCTGGCTCCAATGGCCAAGGTGCTGCAAGACACCATCGGCATCGAGCGTGGCCTTATGACCACTGTTCACGCCTACACCGGCGACCAGAACCTGGTCGACGGACCGCACAAGGATTTGCGCCGCGCTCGTTCGGCCGCGCTGTCGATCATCCCGACGAAGACGGGTGCCGCCCAGGCCGTAGCCTTGGTCATACCTGAGCTCAAAGGCAAGTTTGACGGCTTCGCGCTGCGTGTGCCGGTGCCGACGGGTTCTGTCACCGACTTGACCTTCGAGGCCAGCCGCGACACCACGGTTGCCGAGATCAATGCCGCCATCAAGGCCGCTGCCGCGGGACCGCTCAAGGGCATTCTGGAATATACCGAAGACCCGATCGTCTCCGCCGACATCGTCGGCAACCCGGCGTCGTCCATCTTCGACGCTCTGTCCACCAAGGTTATCGGTCGCCTCGTCAAGGTCTTGTCGTGGTACGACAACGAGTGGGGCTACAGCAACCGTCTCGTCCAGTTGACCGCCTTGGTCGCCTCGAAGCTGTGAGGTAGGCGCGCCATGAAGTCAATTGACGAAATTGGCGACCTGCAGGGCAAGCGCGTTGTCATCCGCTGCGATTTCAACGTGCCGCTGTCGGGCGATGTCATCACCGATGACGGACGCATCCGCGCTGCCCTGCCGACGCTGAACAAGCTGCTTGACGGTGGGGCCAAAGTCACCGTGCTGGCGCACCTCGGCCGCCCGAAGGGCGAGGTCAACCCCAAGTATTCGCTGGCGCCGGTGGCCAAGCGGCTGGGCGAGTTGCTCGGCCGCCCGGTCGCGTTGGCGACCGACGTCGTCGGGCCGTCCGCCCAGGCGACGGTCGCGGGTTTGGCCGATGGCCAAATCGCGCTGTGCGAGAACGTCCGCTACGAGCCGGACGAGGAGTCTAAGGACGATGCGGCCCGCGCGGCACTGGCGGCCAAGTACGCGCAGTTCGGTGACGTCTTCGTGACGGACGGCTTCGGCGTCGTGCATCGCAAGCAGGCGTCCGTCTATGACATCGCCAAGCTGCTGCCGAGCTATGCCGGTTATCTGGTGCAAAAGGAGGTCGATGTGCTGCAGGCGCTGACGGTCGACCCCAAGCGTCCTTTCGTCGTTGTCCTCGGCGGCGCAAAGGTGGCCGACAAGTTGGCTGTTATCGACAACCTGCTGAAACTCGCTGACACGCTGGTGGTTGGCGGCGGTATGGCTTACACCTTCCTGAAGGCCCAGGGTATCGAGGTGGGAACGTCCATCTTGGACGCCGATAACATCGACACCTGCAAGGGCTATCTCGAATCGGCCAAGGCGGCGGGCAAGACGATCCTGCTGCCGGTGGACGTGCGCGTCGCCCCGGGCATGGATTTCGACGCCCGCAAGGTGATCGGCGACGTCTCCGTTGTCGCGGTCGACGCCATCCCGGCTGACCAGGAAGGCATGGATATCGGCCCCGCCACCGAGAAGTTGTTTGCCGACGCCATCGAGGCTGCCGCGACGGTGTTCTGGAATGGCCCGATGGGTGTTTTCGAAATTCCGGAATTCACGTCTGGTACGAAGGCCGTCGCGCAGGCATTGACGCAAGTCAAGGGCCTGTCGGTGGTCGGCGGCGGCGACTCTGCCGCAGCTTGCCGTCAGCTTGGTTTCAGCGACGACCAGTTCGGCCACATTTCGACCGGTGGCGGCGCGTCCCTTGAATACCTGGAGGGCAAGGAGTTGCCTGGCCTGGCGGTATTGGAGGGCAACTGATGGCGCGCCTGCCACTCATCGCTGGTAACTGGAAGATGAATCTGAACCACGTCGACGCTGCCGGCGTGGTTCAGAAGCTCGTCTGGGCGCTGGCAGACCACCGGTACGATCCGAAGCGGTCGGAGTGCGTGGTCATTCCGCCGTTCACCGATTTGCGCACCATACAGGTCATGATGGAAGGCGACCGCATGCCCATTGCGCTCGGCGCTCAAGACGTCAGCGAGCATGACGAGGGTGCCTACACGGGCGATATCGCAGCCACCATGTTGACCAAACTGGGTTGCAAGTATGTGATCGTCGGGCACTCCGAGCGTCGCCAGTACCACAACGAGACGGACGAGTTGGTCAATGCCAAGACGCTGAAATGCCTGGCCAATGGACTCATCCCCATCATCTGCGTGGGTGAGGGTTTGGACGTTCGTCAGGCCGGTGGCCACGTCGAACACACCATCGGTCAGTTGAAGGCTGCGCTCGCGGGCGTCAAGGCCGACTCGGCGGCGTCGCTTGTGATCGCCTACGAGCCGGTTTGGGCCATCGGCACCGGCCAGGTGGCCACACCCGACGATGCGCAGGAAGTCTGTGCAGCAATCCGTGTGTGCCTGACCGACCTTTATGGTGCCGATGCTGCGGGCCAGGTGCGGGTGCTATATGGCGGTTCTGTCAAGGCCGGTACGATCGCCGGCATCATCAAGCAGGATGACGTGGACGGCGCCCTGGTCGGCGGAGCCAGCCTTGACCCGGACGAGTTCGCCCTGATCACCAGGTTCTACGACTTGCCCTTCTAGATGGCTGGCGGCGTTGCGGGAGGCGTCGGTGGCTGGCTTGGCGGCTGTCCATACGGGTCAGGCTCCCCGCGCTGCGCCGGCTGCTGGGCGATCGGGGGAGCGATGGGCTGTTGCCCCGGTTGAGCGTACTGTGCCGGTTGCTCGGGCAGCGTCTGGCCGTATGGCGGTTGTGCCGCATACGGATCGGTCGGTGGGTACTGTGCCTGTTGCGGCACGACGGGTTGTTGCTGCTGATACTCCTGCGGATACCCAGGCGTCGGCTGGCCGTATGGCGGTTGTGGCGCGTACTGCGCTTGCGGTGGATATTGGGCTTGTGGTTGTGTCCCGTATTGACCTTGCGCCTGGGGCGGGTATTCGGCTTGCGGCTGCGGCGCGTACTGGGGCATTGCCTGATAAGGCTCACCCATGTATGGCTGCCCATACTGCCCATACTGGCCATATTGATCCTGCGCGTATTGCGCCTGCAACGCGGCGGCTTGTGCCTTCTTGCGCCTGCCACTCATAACGATGGCAACGATGATAACCGCGACCACGATGACGGCCGCTGCAATGATGGCGATCATCATCCATGACAGCCCGCCAACGCCACTGGCGCTGACGGCTGGACCACCGGTCGAGCTTTGCCCGGGTGCCGGGGTGTCCTTGCCGACGGCTGTCAATGGGGTCGTGCCCAACAAGTCGGTCGGGTCGTCCCATGTGACCTTGTTGCCACTGACCGTGCCGGTAGGGTTGCTTGACACCACAGGACCTGGGAAAGTCACCGAAATGGCAAATGGGTTGACGTACTGAGAGATTTCAGCGGGCGTGACCCCGGAGAGGTCTGACGTGTCGCCCATTGTCATGCTGAATGTGTACTGCCCACTTGCGTGAGTCAGTGATATCCCAGTGCCTGAGGCGTCGGCGGAGTTCATGTCACTCAGCGTCAATCCGGAGGCCGACAGGGTGCAGGTGCTCTGCCCATTCGACGTGCCTGGCGACAGATTGACGTTTCCCGGCAGGCCCATGCCGCTGGTGCCGCCGTTTTCGGAGATGTACGAACAAAGATCGCTCGCGCCCAACACACCCAGGTATTGATTGTCGATGCCCACAGTCATGCTGAGGGAAATGTCATTGTCGTTGTTGATTCCGATGTCGATTGTCATGCTCATGCAACCGGTTAGCAACAAGACCAGGGGTGCGAGCGCCGCGGCGCGCCAAGTGCGTGTGTTCATGTGAACACTTTAAACCCAACCTGGTGCCAATTTCGCCAAGCGGTGATAGGGTAGCCGCGGAGGTGAGAGCATGCAGACGATTTTCGTATCAGACGCGAATGGCGGCTTCGGCCAAGTCGAAGACCTTGTAGACGGCGCGTGGGTTAACCTGATCGACCCATCGATGGCCGAGATCACGGCGCTGTCGCAGCAATTTGCCATAGATCCCGACGACCTCAAGAGCGCTTTGGACCCTGAAGAACGATCGCGTATCACCGCCGAAGACGGCTACGTGCTCATCCTGGTCGATGTCCCGACCACCGAATTGCGATCGGGACGCAAGTGGTACGTCACGATCCCTCTTGGCATCATCATCACCAAGGCCACCATCATCACTGTTTGCGCCGAGCGGGTGTCCGTCATCGCCGAGTTTGAAAAAGGCCATATCCGTGACTTCCGTACCTTTATGAAGACGCGCTTTACGTTGCAGTTGTTGATGCACAACGCCGGGGCGTACCTTTCGGCCCTGCGGGTGATCGATAAAATGATCGATCGTCAGGAAGCCAACCTGCGACGGGCCACCCGCAACGAAGAACTCATCGAGATGCTCGAACTCGAAAAGTCGTTGGTCTACATCAACACGTCGCTGGTGTCGAACCAGCGGGTGCTTAATCGGTTGGTTCGTACCCCGGAGGTGAAGAAATACCCCGAGGACGACGACCTGCTTGAGGACACCATCATTGAAAACGAGCAGGCGCTGGAAATGTCGGGCATCTACTCAGGCATTCTGTCGGGCATGATGGACGCCTATGCCTCGGTCATCTCAAACAACCAGAACGTCATCATGAAGACCCTGGCAGTCGTTACCATCGTCTTGTCCATACCGACAATGATCTTCTCGGCATTCGGCATGAACCTGAACCTGGACGGCTACCCCTGGCACACCCCGATCTGGGGTTTTTACGGCGTTATCGGTGTGTCGTTCGTCTTGGCCGGCATCGCCATAATATTCATGGCCCGTAAGAAGTGGTTCTAGCAGCCGGCCTTCGCTATACTTGAGCGGTGATTCCAATGGCATCAGTTATGACCACGCCCATCATCGTCTTGTCGTGCGTGCTCATTCTGCTCAGCTTGCTGCTGACCTTGTCGATTTTGTTGCACAAGGCCAAGGGCGGCGGTATGTCCGACCTGTTCGGTGGCGGTATGTCGACGGCCATGGGGGGTATCTCGATGGCCGAACGCAACCTTGATCGCATCACCTTGATTGTCGGAGGGCTCTGGGTGGCCTGCGTGATCGTTTTGCTGGTTCTCTACCGGTTCTTCCCGCCAGTGTCCTAAAGGTCACAAAAATATCGGGGGATGTACGCGGCAGCTGCCTCATCGACGAAAAGCTGGGTGTTTCGGCGTCCCCTCAACGCACCGGCTGGCAGAGCCTCATCGCCTTCCAGCACTTTCGGCAACACTGACGCGACGCCCGCCCCCGTGGCGATCAGCCAAATATTGGCGCTGCGTGCCAGCGCCTCCATGCTCAGCGTCAGACATTCACCCTTGGGGTCTCGGACGCCCGTCACCGTGTGGGGCGAAGGGTGAAGATAGGTTGGCGACCCCGGCTTCAGACCGGCCACGCGGCCGTCGTCGCCGACCAGGAGGATGGCCAGGTCAAAGGCCAAGTTGCCAAGTTCGGCGGCGTAGGCGATTGCGGCGGCGTCGACGTCGGGATTGCCAGAGGGTGTCGGCATCGGGTGTATGTGACTGGCCGTCAGCGGCAAGGCGCCCAGCGCGGCAAGGGTGCGAGTGGACACCCTCGACGGGTCTGTCACGTCAACGAAACAGTCGTTGCTCCACCACAGGTCAAGGCGTCGCATTTTTGTGTCAGTGGCGCTGATCGCCGTGCAAATATCGCCCAATCCGTCCGACAAGCAAAGCCGCAGTGCGCGTTGGATGCCGGCCGAGTAGCCCGCAAGAGCGTCGGCGACGCCCTTATCGAGCGCCGCTGGGTAGCGGTATCGGTGAACACGCATTTCGGCCTCAGCTGAGAGCACCTTCGACAGCGGACACAAGATCGTCCCAGGATGCCACGAACTTGGCGACCCCGTCAGCCTCGAGGAAGGCGGTGACATCGCTGTAATCGACGCCGACGGCGCCAAGCCCGCCGAGGATGGCGCGGGCGCTCATGATGTTTGGTGTGATGGTGTCACCGGTCACCTCGCCATGATCAGCGAAAGCCTGCAGCGTCGCTTCTGGCATCGTATTCACGCACGGACTGGCCACCAGGTCTGCGACATAGAGGGTGTCGGGGTAGGCGGGGTCTTTCGTGCCGGTCGACGCCCACAACGGCCTCTGCTGATTGGCGCCCTTAGCCTGCAGTGCTTTGAACCGGTCGGACTGGAAGACCGACAGATATTCGCCGTAGGCGGCTCGCGCATTGGCGACGGCGGTCTTTCCCTTCAACGCGAGCGCTTCCGGCGTGCCGATCGCCGTCAGCCGCTTATCGATTTCGGTGTCAACCCGCGACACGAAGAAGGACGCCACCGAGTGGATGTTCGAGATGTCGCGACCGGCGACCACCGCGTCTTCGAGGCCGCTGAGGTAGGCGTCCATGACGCCGCGGTAGCGTTCCAGCGAGAAGATCAGGGTGACGTTGACACTGATGCCGGCGGCAATGGTGGCGCGAACGGCCGTCAGGCCTTCGACGGTGGCGGGGATTTTGATCAACACGTTTGGTTCGCCGACCTGCTGGGCAAGTTCGGCCGCCTGGGTGATCGTGGCGTCTGCGTCGTGGGCCAGGCCCGGCTCCACCTCGATGGACACCCGTCCGTCATAGCCCTTGGTGGCGTCGAACACCGGCGCGAAGACTTTGCAGGCGTCCCGTACATCGGCGCACATCAGCGCCCGGATGACCTCGGCCGTGGGTTGCCCTTTGACGCCCGCCAGTAGATCGCCATACGCGCTCATGTCTTTGAAAGCGCCGGCGAAGATCGTCGGGTTGGTCGTCACACCTGAGACGCCGTCCGAGATCAATTGGGGAAGTTCGGCAATACGTGGCCGTGACAGATCGTCCAACCAGATCGACACACCGGCGTCTTGCAGTTCCTTCAACCTTGGCTTGCTCATCTCAATGCCTTTCTCGCCCCGCGTTAGTGCCTTGATCATACCCCCTGGCGGTCGGACGCCATTTCGGCCGGGTGGCCGTTCATTGAATCGCACCCTGATTTATGCAACACTTGTGTTGTGAAAACCTCCGAGGCATCGACACGTCAGCGCGTGCTGGGCGCGATCATGGCGCAGGACGCGACGACGGCGACCGAGTTGGCGACGTTTCTGGGGTTGACTTCGGCGGCGGTGCGCCGTCACCTTGAGACACTTGAAGACGAAGGTCTGATAGCGGCGCGCCAACGTCATGCCCGCGACGCCGCCAGGGGACGCCCGGCGAAAGTCTT
>Ga0123357_10012367_pt1 | contig 11010 bp, 3 predicted proteins | sample TergutEmb28metaG_FD_89873 | JGI IMG/M metagenome (GOLD analysis project Ga0123357, IMG submission 89873) | Embiratermes neotenicus P4 segment gut microbial communities from Petit-Saut dam, French Guiana - Emb289 P4 | ecosystem: Host-associated > Arthropoda: Insects > Digestive system > Gut ... | reverse complement strand
CATCCAAAAACTCGGTGCATAAAACCATATGCTGCAACTCAACATCTAATGCTCCTGATGATTGGCGTATGTACCCGAAACATGTCGAGCTAAGAATACATCAATAAAATTACCTAGTTGCATTTCACTTTATTTCATGTGGAAGATGCACGGTCAAACAACCCTCAAGTTTCTCAGGTTCACAGTACAGCAATGAACATTTGGAATCAATAAAGGCGCAGAAGTTCTTGACTGGCGGGTTAACTATCAGACTCTCGACAAGTTTTCTACTGCTCGGTGTCGGCTGGTTATGAAGTCAGACATATGAATTCATGGCTTCTTTCTTTTGCTTCCGAGTTCTTTACGTAGTTATGGTTGTAATGTTAGGCATTCTTGCCGAAACTCCCATATTTCGAATAAGCCTACTTCATTACACTCCAAACTTGTAATCATCGTGTCTTCTACCTCTATAATGCCCAGAGCGCAACGAGAAAGTTGTGAGTTGACAGAGAAATGTAACCTATTTTTCAAAACTTCTGTAGACAAACTACTAGCAGTAGACGTAAGACCATCCCTTGGTAGTGCAAAAGTTTTGTTGCTTGCTTGGAAAGTCAGTTTCATGTTTTGTCTGTCACCTTAGCTCGTTGAGAAGTTTAGAAAAATATGTTTATGATTGAATTTTAAAATATAGAAAACAAATTAGTTCTTTATTACAAAATGTTTTCAGATATGACCTTAAAAATGAATATAGGACAAATGGTGTAGAAGCTGGGTGAAACATTTTTCCTTTCGCAGGTTCTTTCTTTTGCAATTTACAAGACAATGTTGCAAGCAGTTATAGTTGACTTAAATTCTAATTCGAATACCTTATAAAGAAGAATGAAGTTCGACTTCATTGTCTTCAAGGATATTAGAATGAGATTAGCTTACAAGTAAGTCAGGATTTTTTTTCACATTTGCACCGTGCATCCTGCGATTAGCCGGGTAGCTCAGTCGGTATAGCGACTGAGCTACGGGCTGGAAGGTCCGGGATCGAATCCCGGTGGGGACGAGAGTTTCCGACCGTCCGTAACGGTCCTGGGACCCACCCAAATTCCTGTAAAATGTGTACGGGTTCTTTTCCGGGGTAGAGGCGGCCGGGGCGTGGAACTGACCCCCACCCCATCTAGTGCCTAGGTCCTAGAAAGAGTAGAGCTATACCTCTACCCACCCTAAAGGCCTTCGTGGCCTATAAAAAGGGGTGAAACCTACCATCCTGCTATTATCAAAGTTTTATTACCAACTGATGCACAGGAGAATTGTTTTTAAAGGAGTATTAAAATTTACATTAGAATTACAATAGCTCCATTGTATTATTGTATTGTAATTTTAATGTAAATTTTAATACTCCTTTAAAAACAATTCTATTGTGCATCAGTTGGTAATAAAACTTTGATAAGTAAATCAGGAATGTCCACATTTTCCACAAACTTCGAACCACCTAAAAATTCTAGATTCCAAAATTATGACATGAACCTGTTTCCCTACTGAGGCTCTCCATGCATTAGGTGACATCATATAAAATTATTCGAGTGGCAGAACTGGCGCCCAGGATTTATGCAACCCTGAAGTAAGAGATCGTAATGTGTGTGAGAAGGTGGCCAGAAAATAGGATACCTTTAAACATATAATTTATTCACTATTGCAGATCTAATAACATTTCAATTTTAATTTTGTCACCATCTTACTAATTTCCCACATGGTTCTCGCCACAATGAAGGAACATATCGTTACGTGGGACGAGGCTTTCTATGCTACGTACGGTGTTATCAGCCATTATGTCACAAAATTTTCCAACTCGTTATCAACTTGGACAAGTTTGTAGCTGGTTAAGATCTTGTTCAGAGCTGGAAACTAGAGTTAATTGCTAGGCGACGAATTCCCGCGGCATAATCACAGTCATTCTAGGTTCTCGAGGTACGAAATTATGTGCCTTGTAAATTTTTATTTCTGGCACACCTTCGTAAGTGGTAGGTAGCTCTGAGAAATACGAAACTCTATAATCATTTAAGCTATATTTCCTCCGAAATAGTGCCCTTATGCAACTACACAGATGTATCAGCTACTATAAAGGTGCTGGAAACGTTCCTGATAGCCATTTCATGAAAGTCTTTTCAGCACTTCCGTCGCATTCTTGATGATGTAAGTAACATCACAAAAGTTTCATCCCTTCAGTGTTGATCTCAGTCGAGAGAATAGGTAAAGAACAGCTGAAGCCATATCAGAAGAGCATGGGGGACGCTCCAGTGCTGTCATATTGTTCTTTGCTACGAAATTCTTAACCAAAACCGGCCGGTGTGCTGGAGCATTGCCTTGAAGGAGAAACCAAAGGTTGGTTCTCCGATTTTCGGGGCGTTTCCTTCTGACCACATCTCTCAGGCGACGAATGATATCATTGTACGTTTCTCTAATCACAGCAGCATTTCTTGCAAATTATACCAGCAAATTTTGGGAACTTTTTGCAGCTACTGAGTACATAGACTATTTAAAGTACTTGTTTGTGTATTTATGTTTGTACATATCGGTGTCTATTTGTACGCAGGAATACATTATGTAAATAATGAGGCCCTGTGCAACGGATATTAAGTCCATGGGTATTATGGAGTTGACGCCGTGCATGCTGGTAGAATATTACAGAAATTTCTAAAGAACATACTGCTTTAATCTTCCAGGTACCCGACATTTCGCATTTAACTTGGCTAGTAGTTAGCTGTTTAATAGCATTCTAGAAGAACACATTTGTTACTTCATCCCGCGTTTTTTTCACTACTAAATTCATAGTTTACTGACAAACGATTAGAAATTGTCGAAGACTTTATTATTTTTTAGAACTTAACCATTCCTTGGCGGGATCAGAAGTAAGTCAAAACTGAGGAATGAGGTTGTGATAAAAGTTCTGTTGCCTAAAGCTCAGGGGATAAGATGAATATTAGAAGAGAGCTTCAGTGGACTTACATGTTTCCTGTCAAACAGAAGTAATCAGACAAAAAATTCACGGGCTTCTAAAACGTTTTTTAAGTTCATGAAATATTTTAGCCTAAGGACGTGAAGAGAATTGCCTGGAAGACCCAGATGAAAGTGGCAGAATAATATTAAAGTAGACTTTAATAAATTAGGTGTGGGGACATGGACTGCATTCTTAAGGTTGACAAAATGGTCTTGTGTAATGTTGTCGTAAAAATGGCGATTATCTTTCTGGTTGTATAAAAGTAAGAAACTTTATTCAATATTTGAATAAATGTGATGTTTATTGGACCGTGCATCGTTGTGATAACTGAAGAATAAAAAACCAACTAGATGTCACTAGTAACTTTATTGTACTTCTTATAGGCTCAACATGTTTCGGGCAATACTATGCCCATCATCAGGAGCTCGCGACTATAATGTGGATTACCATATTGGTCGTTTCGTTCTTGGTTTGCTGTATGTTGGAGGTTAGGTGCGGTTAGGCTGGAGTAGTGTCCAGGCTACAGGCTCAAGTCTTGCTTGAGTCTGCAATCCGGACACTACTCCAGCCCAACCGCACCTAACCTCCAACATACAGCAAACCAAGAACGATACGACTAATGTGGTAATCAACATTATAGTCGCGAGATCCTGATGATGGGCATAGTATTGCCCGAAACATTTTGAGCCTCTAAGAAGTACAACAAAATAACAGGTGACATCTAGTTGGTTTTTTATTCTTCAGTTATTTGAATAAATGTTGTTACCCCTCAAATAAAGTTTCTTCATGCACTTCATTATGTAGTTACTGTGTAAATGTTTTTTTTTTTTTCACTTGCAAGTTATTCTCTTACTGACAACTCTAAAGCCACTCTTCCTTTGTAATAAAATCACAGCTGTCTATACCTTCTCATTCGCTTATCATTTGACATCAGGTTTAACCCGAAGCACGGATAGTGCCTTTGTGTTTTTTATCTCCTTATGGATCCATAACGGAAACAGTGTTTAAAATTCAATATTTTATGATGAAATAATTATAACTTTAAGCTACTGAAAACATAAAGTGTAAAATTAAACGCAATATAGAGAATCGTAAGTTAACCAACTGAAGCATGGAATAAGCCTTGGCTCTAATGGAAACGAAGCGTTACATTTAACCCTTTAAAGACAAAACGCACGCTGCTTTATTTAAGGATCCAGGTCGTACCGCGCAGTAAACACTTTTCATCACGGTTATGAAAACCAATTACCCGACGTTATATAGTGCAAAAGTTGCTTTTTGTTCTCAGATAAACACATAATGCTTAAATACAGTGTGGGCAGAATGAACAGTTGTTGAATGTTACACCGTTGGTGCATCAGGTAACCAGTAAGCTTTAAGAGGTCAAACTAATTGATCGAAATCTTCATATAACGTGAGAATTAAGTCCATTTAATTATACAAAGGTCTGGATATAGAAAATAAAATTTAATATTTCAAATAAATTTGTTTAAATATCATCGATTTCGAACAAAACAAATCTCTTAAGTAACTCTATGCGCCGTGTGAAGAATATTGATATTTTAAGTTGAAATTCAGTTTTAAACTTAATAATAAAGAAAGGGACGTTAAGAACCGTTGATCAGAGATTTTTAAACTGCACTTCCTGCCATTGAATTTGAATTCTGTTGGGTTGCGTAATGCGAAAAAGAACGTTACAGTATTTGTTTAAACTTCGGCGTACAGAAAATTTTACTGAACGTGCAACATATTACAAGTTCAGCTGCGTTTTATATGCAAATGTATCAATAATATGTCACTTACCTCTTACTGAAAACCCAATTACAGCTACACGTTTCGGCTCTTATTGAGTCCTCTTTAGGCTCTCAATATTTTGCATACCATTTGTACGTTTTTATATACGTAAAAGTTTGCACAACCTAAAAATGGTTTATTAGGAGCCGGAAATGTAACTATGTTAAGATTCATTAATAAACGTTTATGTTTTGTGGTTACTTATTGGTAACTTTACATTTTATTTTACTGTAATTACTATTGTAAAGTCTTAAAACCTGAGGCTGTAGGATCAACTTTTGTGACAGCAATGTCGTCGATCTTTCGTAAGTTCTTCCACAATCTCTATATTAACTTGTGATATTAAATTGGATACTAGTATAGGAAAACAATTAAGAAAGAGAGTCTTGCTGGAGAAATGTGGCAGCATAGATGGCTTCAGTAAGGTTGCGGTAGGAGGCCTTAATAAAACTATGGAAGCAACGTGCTGGTAACATCTAAAAATGTCTTCAATCTAGGATCGTCTGTGCATGGTAAATCTTGAGCTAAATTCTATAGTGACATAAAACGGAAGAAACTTTACTGGAGATTATTATAAATGTTTAATTATGTTCGCATTGCTGATGTCTGTATACATTCTAGATAGATATCCATAATGTTCTACACTCTAGATTACATGGTCTGGAACATTTTAAGTTACATTAAGTACTGACTCTCTCCGTTGCACATCTTTAGGAGTTACGTTTGAATGAGTTTCTTGTGATATAATAACGTTTTTCATTGCTAACTAGCACAAAAGAGCTTAGCTTAATTGTAATGTTTCTGTCTCGTAATTAAGGAGATTTTGGATCTATTTTCAAAAGAAACAATTCCGAATTCTTACCCACTCAGTATTACATACGCTTATATAGGGATTACCTACACATTTAATTCGACGCTATAAAACTTTAAGTCGAAACAACATCGTTAGACAGTCTGTGTATCTGGAACGTCCTCTGTTCCTTAGATATGTGGAGTAAACATTTTCGCACTCACATTAAAGAAAAGTAGACCAGCGAGGCGCCGATTCATTAATATTCTGTGAATCGACAAAACTTAATACACAAAAAAGAGTATAAAAATATCTCATAGTTCTCTTTTCAGAAGAGTGACGCCGTGGATTCTATGGAAGTTCACATTTCTAAAGCATTGCACTGCCTCACATCCAAGCAGCTTCATTTTACGCGACCTTACATTTCGCAATTTTAAAAAGGAGCTGAAAAATAAAATTTTAATATTATTTAAATGGGCGCCGAATTTTTTGTCGCGATAATGAAAGCGCGCAGAAGGTGGTGGAAGAATACTGCAGGGCAACAACACATGCTGCTGGACGGACATGCAGCGGCAGATCAAGTTCCAGTGTGCTGGAGTTTGGGTTCCAGCTGGGAACTCTTGTGTATACACATATGTTTTAACATGTATAGCAAATTCAGACTTAAGGAAAATTAGACTTGCGTCAAAGTTTCCGGAAAGTCCGGAAAGTAATTACCATGTATTCGGTGAAGGTAGTCTTATTGTTTGCAGTAATAAGAATTTCGTTAATTTAGTCTCGTTACATATTCCTTATGAACCTTCTGTACAAATCTTATGCTTGTAATGTATTATCCGTTACAACACTACATATTTAGTTCAAAATTTCCTCAGAATTTTATTAGGCTTACAAGCCTGTGTCGCCTTATTATGTTTACGATTGTTGATCTCAGTTTAATATTGTGAAAATTAAACTGCTTCAGTAAGTCTAAGCAGACTGCTTTAAACAAAGCACGCAAATAAACATCGCATATGGAATTTACTAATCCGTCATTGACGCTCTAATGATAAGTGCATACTGTCACCACGGCATGGCGCATCCTCAGATTGCAGGTGGAGGAACGGCTTCCAATACGAATAATTTTGTCTGTTGTGTTGTACGGGTGTGAAACTTGGTCGCTTTCATTCAGGGACGAACGTAGAGTGAGGGTGTTCGAAAATAAGGTGACGAGGAGAATATATGGACTTTAGAGGGACGAAGTAACAAGGAAGTGTAGAGGACTACATGAAGAGGAGGTAAATGATTTTTGCTGCTGTTCAGCAAATACCATTCGGGTGATCGAATCAAGAAGAACGAGATGGGCGGGGCATGTAACACGTATGGGAAAGAACAGAAGTGCATACACGGTTTTGGCGAGGACACCTGAGTTAAAGAGAACGCTTGGAAGACTTAGGCGTAGATGGGAGCTTAATATTAAGATGGATCTGCGGGAAGTTGGATGGGCACATGGACTACATTGATCTAGCTCAGGATAAGGAAAAGTGGTGGGCACTTGCCAATGCGGTAATGACCCTTCGGGTTCCGTAAAATGCAGGACATTTCTTGACTAGCTGAGAATCTGTTAGCTTCTCAGAAAGGACTCTGCTCCATGGAATTAGTTACTTAGTTGGTTAGTTAGTTGGTTATTTGTTTGGTTGTTTGATTGGTTAGTTAGTTAGTTAGTGACCCTGGAGTTTAAATTCCTACTACTGCTCCAGATAGAGGGTTTTAAATTCATAGTTTTCTAAATACGCTCATGAAGATTCGGTGTACCAAGACCGGTGGCATGTGAAGAAATAAGCGTCCATACAGTGCACCGAGCCTGGAATTGAATGGCTGACAATTATTCATATATCATAAAGCAAGCAGTTTCAAGCAGGTGGCAACATGTCGAGTGCAAGAAAATAAGAAAAGGAAACGAACTGCGTTTTGAACTTGTGATTATCCTTTCCTTAACGAATGGATACATTCTCAGACACGTTTTCCTTTTCCTCCCACATTTAATTCTCGATGAGAATGAGTGCACGGTTTAGAATCAGGTACCTGCGCCAGATAATGACAAGTGCTGATGATTGAACGGCTTGAAGGCAAGATATCATGGAAAACGTAGCGAAATCAACCGTAGAAATTCTGTCGTGATTGGCCCAGACTCTCTACCAACATTCTACCTTAAAACATTCCACTGCTAACTCATTGTCTCCCGTTTGGTTTGAAGGCCGTTTCTATTGCATGTGCTCGTTAAAAGCGGATGAGAATCGCAAGCAATTCTGAACGATATCTGATAAGTACATATTTGGAAAGAAGCAGTATTGGTATTATATTAAAGCGCTTTCCCATTACCTGCATGGAGTATCTGATCACATACTCATAAAACATCAGATCAGCCAGTAATCCAGTCTAAGCTGCCAAATTACTTCTTAAATACAACCCGAAGTCACGAAGTTACAAATACCTGCCCATTTGAATGCGCTAATCTCGAAACCAGTTCCGTAATTATGATAGTAATATGGCAATCGAGAATTGTGTTTGTATCCTAGGGCTAGACGAAAATAAGTCTATGCATTTCTACATGAAGCAGACTGTACTGACAAAAGTCGATGTTTTGGAGCAGATGTCAGAGGGAAGATACGTGTCCGCTAAAGCAAGAATCTTTCTTGTCTTGATTCATCTCCACGAGTCGAAAATCGGACAGAGAAAACATTGTAATTTAAATAATTGTAGAACATGGAGTCACTCATGACAGACTTTGGAATCCTCTTTCCATTGTACCATCACGTGACACACACTCTTTAAGAATAGGAAGTTTTTATTCTTATTGCTTTGCTATTGAATTAGTATTCTACACAAACTGCTTTTCTCCGCAAACAAGGAGACTTGACAGCCACAAACAGCAGACTCTAATCTTCACCACAAAGAAAGTACTGGTAAGTAAGATTCAAGAAACGCGTGACAGCGGTAAGATGCAACTTCGGGCATGACGAGGGCAGACATTAGGAGTTTATAGTCTCAACAAAAGCGTTATGTAAGTCCTTCAATTTTTTCTGCTGCAAATATACAATTAATTGCCTTAAAATATAGAGAGTCATTATATAGTAATTTCCATTGAAAATTTCACGGACAGACAAACTTTTTGTGTAAAATTTAAAGCTTAGAAATGGCTACAGTCAAGCAATAGATTCCCACTCATTGCATCTTGGCTTATGATCATGCAGCAGGCTAGCTTGTAACGCAGCCGAAGCAACAAAAATATAGCCATGTGATTGAGAAGACAATGACCATGAGGAGCCCTATGAAGCAACAAAAATATAGCCATGTGATTGAGAAGACAATGACCATGAGGAGCCCTATGAAGCAACAAAAATATAGCCATGTGATTGAGAAGACAATGACCATGAGGAGCCCCATTGTGCCCTCAGATATTCTAAGCACCTCTTAAAAATATATTCCGAAATTCTGAAAAATTTCTCAACAATATGAGGAAATGTTTTTAAGTCAGAACCCATCCTTACACACTGATTGCGGTATTTGAAATAATGGTAGAATATTTTCATGCGTTGAGACAAATTTTAAATTGAAAACAGAAACTGTTACAGTTTTACAAAATAATAAAGAAGAATATTTTTGGGGCTCAAGGACATATTTTTTATCATAATGTTATAACAACCAATTACCAAAAGTAGAGTGGAGGCCAGTAAATAGATATAAAAATTTGCAGTCATTGATAAGCTCAGCTGACGGTTAGCATGCGAGCAACACGATGGCAGTATCTTCATTATTTGCACCGCACACTCAAGTCGATATCGAGAGACAGAGTTTTCGCTTCTCAGGTAATATTAAGACACATTTCATTAGAAATGAGATAGCAAGGTGATGAAGATTTACATAATGGGACGCTGTTAACTGAAGAATAAAAACCAACTAGATGCCACTTATTATTTTATTGTACTTCTTACAGGCTCAACATGTTTCGGGCGCTACCATGCCCATCATCGGGAGCTCGTGACTATGATGTTGAGTACCACATTGGTCGTTCCGTTCTTGGTTTGCTGTAGGTTGGAGGTTAGGTGCGGTTAGGCTGTAGTAGTGTCCGGGCTACAGGCTAAAGCACGACTCTAGCATAGTAGTGCCCGAAACGTGTTGAGAAGTACAATAAAATAATAAGTGACATCTAATTGGTTTTTATTCTTCAGTTATCACAATAATGCACGGTCCAACAAACAGCAAATGGGGGGCTGTTTTTAAATTAAAAACTAGAGTGGAACATTTGAAGGAATCCCTTACTCTGGACATTTAAAACTACTCTTGTTCATATTTCGTGGACCGGGTAGCTCAGTCGGTATAGCGACTGGCTACGGACTGGACATCCGGGGATCGAATCCCGGTGGGGCTGAGGTTTTCCGGACCTTTCCTGACCGGCCCTGGGGCCCACCCAACATCCAGTACAATGAGTACCGAGTCTTTCCCGGGGGTAAATAGCGGCCGTGGCGTGACGCTGACCCCTCACCCCCTTCTAGTGCCGCGGTCATGAAAGTGTAGAGTTATACCTCTATTCCCCCTATGGGCTATACGGCCTGTACAGAGCGTCAGTGCCTGTACAAGGGTGCACATTACCTTATATTTATGTTCATACTTCCGATTTTCACTTTAATCTGTCCTGTTGCTAATAGTCCTCTCCTATGGTGTTCGTTGTTAGTTAGATCGTAGGACAATGATTAATCTTATTGCAAACAATCTTATAGATATTTTAGTAGCGTAAGTAACTACGTAAATGCGTGTGCCTAGTCCTTCCGGTTGCCGGGTACTAGCAGGCTAATATGGGTAAACTTTAAATGCAGATTTATTTTCAATTTCATCTTTGTGTAAAATTGGGACCCGAGTTACAGCGTAAATAACATATTATAAAAAAAATTCAGAAATATGTCTAGTATTTAAAAAAAAAAGATACGAATTAATGTTTTTCGTTCTTGAATTTAAAAAAAAGTAAATTTTTACAGAGATCTTGCGAAAGTTCAGGTTTTGTCACAACGTTTCCAGAGGCGTTAATAATTTGAAGATTATTTTTCTACATTATGCTCGCGTATTATAATTGTATAGTGTTTTAATACACTTTGAAGTTTTGTAGTGCATTTTTTCTTAAATACTCACTTCATTAAAAACTTTAAACAAAATAACTATAGTTAAGTACTAAATATTGTACTTAATTCTGTGTTTATCGTAATTAAATATATTCTATAATGGCTGCAGTTGGTTTCAGTTGGTTGTTATGGCTCGTTCCACACGCACTTGGTTATATCCAGCCACATATTTGTATGCGTGCGTGGGTATATATGTATGTATGTATGTATGTATGTATGTATGTATGTATGTATGTATGTATGTATGTATGTATGTATGTATGTATGTATGTATGTATGTATGTATGTATGTATGTATGTATGTATGT
>Ga0123357_10012366_pt1 | contig 11010 bp, 5 predicted proteins | sample TergutEmb28metaG_FD_89873 | JGI IMG/M metagenome (GOLD analysis project Ga0123357, IMG submission 89873) | Embiratermes neotenicus P4 segment gut microbial communities from Petit-Saut dam, French Guiana - Emb289 P4 | ecosystem: Host-associated > Arthropoda: Insects > Digestive system > Gut ... | reverse complement strand
CGGGATCAAGGTCGTCGACAAAGAGGTGCCGCCCGATTGGCCGACGACGATCGCCGACGTCATCGGCGGCGACCACGCGCCGTGCGCCAGCCTGCGAACCGACACTGGCACCGTGGCCACAGCCCTCACCACCGTACCGGTGCCTGTGGGCGATGCGACCGCCGCCAACTGGCCGACAGTGAGCGTCGCCGGCGGCTCCGGTGCGCTTGTCCGGGTTGGGACGTCGCTCGGAGCGGTCCGCCTCGTGGCCGACACGGGCCAGTCGTACAGCCTCGGGCTGGACCCAGCCGACAGCCTGACCCGCCTCGGCTACGCCGATGCCACGATTGTCACCGTCCCCGGTGCCTGGCTCGAGCTGATCCAAGACGGCGGCACGCTCACGCACGACGCTGCCGCAGCAGGCACGCAATGAATCGCGCGCTGCTCGCCGTAACCGCGTTGGTCGTCTGCGCGGCGCCGGCGTTTCTCGGCGCTCCCGACGCCGTTGCCGCCGATCCAGAATGCGGCCCCGAGTACTCGGGGCAGACGCCTCCCGCCTTCGCCGCATTGGGCATTGAGGATGCATGGGCCATCTCCCATGGCAGGGGCCAGTCTGTGACCGTGGCCGTCCTGGACACCGGCGTGGACGTGTCGAACGACCACGTCAAAGGAGCCTGGCGTCAAGGAATAGACGTGACCGATGCGGCCGGTGACGCCGGCACGGACCCCGTGGGCACAGGAACCGCCATAGCGGCCCAGATCGCCGCACGCAAACTGCCCAACGCAGGACTGGAAGGTGTCGCCCCAGAAGCGACCATCCTCCCGGTGCGCATCTTCTCACCCAAACCGAACTCCGCCGACGCCGACATCGACCCCGGCGACACCGCTGACGGCATCAATTGGGCTGCCGGGCACGGCGCGCAAATCATCGTCGTCCCACGATCGTCGCCTACTTCTAGCCCCGGTCTCGAAGCCGCAGTCGTGGCGGCCGCACGCCGGGGGGCGCTGATCGTGGCCTCGTCGGGCGACGCCACCGGGTCCCAGGACGCCGGGTCGGCGGCCCGCTACCCCGCGGCCATCAAGGGCGTGCTGGCCGTCGCCGCCGTTGACTCGTCGGGCCAGGCGTCAAAGACGTCCGTTCACAATTCCCATGTCGGAATCGCGGGGCCCGGGCAGAACGTGCTGACCGCCGTACTCGGCAAGGGCGACTGTCTGATCGCCACCGACCAGCCGTCGACAATGTACGCGACGGCCTACGTGGCGGGTGTCGCCGCACTCGTGGCCTCCGCCTACCCTGAGGAGAGCCCAGCACAATGGGCGAACCGGCTGCAGACCACCGCCTCCCGTCCGCTCGCCATCCAACCCGTCGACGACCGGACGATGGTGGGCTGGGGCATCGTTTCACCTTTCGAAGCGCTCAACTTCGTCGACGACGGAACAGCACCCGGCCCCGCCAACCCACAAGGCCCGGCGAAGGAAGTCCAACCGCCAGTGGTCTGGCAAGGGCCGGCACCGGACCCGCTTCCGGAAATACGGGCCATCGTCGGCACCACGGCTGGCGCCACGGCGGTCATTGCACTGGCTCTCGCCCTCATCAAAAAGGCCGCAGGCCAGTCGCACCGACGCCGGAACGCCGATTCGTCGTCCTGAGCGACTGGCCCAGGAGACCCAACCTCACGGCGCGTCGACACAATTGGACGATGCCGGTGACTGCCGCCCGTCGTCGCTGACCGCCACCACCTCGATGCAGGTACGACCGGACACCGCGGCGACGCTGACGATGCTTCGCGACGTCTGGTCGGACTGCGCGACACCATTCGGCATCGTCACCGTGTAGAAGTACCGCTCCTTCGACTGTGGCGACGACTCCCATGACCAGGTGATCACGTCGTCAGCCAGGTTCCCGCGCAAGTTCTGCACGGCAGACGGCGGCGCTCCCACGGGGTCTTCCGGCTGCACGTCCCCCGGTCCTTGTTCGGGCCGCACGGTGCCGTTGATGCCGAAGAGCCAGGCGGTCACCGCGGCGGCGCACCCGACGATGCCGATGGCCAACCACAACGCCACGCGCGACTTCTTTGGGCGCGGCGCAACCACGTCGTCATCTGGTGTGACGCGGGCGGCCGCACCGTCGTCGACCGGCCCGGCCGGTGTGGGCCCGACGTGTGCCACGCCGCGCACCACCGTACGATTCGCGTCGATCACCGGCGCCGACGTGCCCTCGCGGGCACCTGGCACGTCGAAAGCCGTGACCGGCGCGCGCATCGCCGCCTGCACCTGCCGGAGTGCTTCCCCGAACGCCCATGCCGATGGCGTGCGCCGCGCAGGGTCGGTCCGCAGCGCCGCCCGGAGCGCGGCGTCGAGTTCCGCAGGAATGTCCGCGCGAGGCAACGGCGGCACGGCGCCAGCCTGGACGCGCGCGGCAACAGCCAGGGCGCCGTTGTCACCGTCCACCGCCTCGAAAGGCGACCGGCCGGCCAGCAATGTCCACATGGTCGCCGCCAGAGACCACACGTCTTGGACCGGACTCGCACCACCCTCACCGACCTGCTGCTCAGGTGACGCCCACAACGCCGAGTACCGGCCTCGCGGATACCTCTCACCGATGCGGGTCGCCAGTCCGAAATCGGCCAGCACCGGCGCGTCATACCTCGTCAGCATGATGTTGCTGGGCTTGATGTCGCCGTGCACCATGCCAGCCCGGTGCAACGTCTCCACCCCGGCCGCAATGCGAATCATCCAGTCCAACGCCCGGGGCACAGCCAGGGGCCGCGCGCGCACCTGGTCGGAGACATCAGCCACCGGGCAGTTCTCCATGGCGAGAAAGGGGCGTCCGTCGACGGCCGTGCCGGCAAAGTACAAGGTGACGACTGCCGGGTGCCCGGACACCAGCGACAACGCGTCCGCTTCGCGGGTGAGTTCGGCCCGACCTCCCGCGTCTTTCCCGGACCGCAGAACCTTGACCGCGACGTCGCGATCCGGCAGGTCTTGGTGATACAGGTGCACCTCGGCGAGACCCCCCGCACCCAAAAGCCGTACCCACCGCAGGCCCTCGATGACGGGTGGGTTGCCTTGGGCCGGGCCGGGTGTCATGGTTTGCTCCCCATGCGTACGGTGCGGGCAAGCATACGACGCCGCCGGAAAGACCGGAGCGACAGCGCGGCGCGGAGCCGCGACCATGGACGCGCGTGCGCGACTCGACCGCCGCGAACACTCCGGGCGTAGGTCCAGGCGGTGCCAACGTCGGTACCGGTCGTCATCCGCTCCGAAAACACGACTTCGTCGACATACCGCGCCATCGTGGCGACAGTCTCGGCCGACGAAGCCGTGTCCCATCCTGACTGCGCGAGGACGAGCGCGAGTTCTTGCCGGGTCAAGTTGATGGGAGCGTCGGCACCGGTGTCCACGGCGAAGTCGACGAGTTCGTCCCACGCGCCCCGGACGGCTGCATCCGCGACGGGCGCCCGCTCCCGACGACGGCGTCGCAGCGACTTGGCCAGCACGATCGCGACGATCGGGCCCCCAATGACGAGAACGCCGAGTCCGCCCGCGCCGATGGCCGTCCACGGGATCTCGAGGCTCTGCGGCGGCGGGTTGAGGTCGGGCCGGTCCGTGACGCTCGGCGGGAGGTCCACCGGCTCTTTCGGCGGGTCGGGCGGCGGCAGCACCTGTGGGATAGGAACCGATTTGGGGTGCTTGGTGTCCGTCTTCGGCACTTGGTCTCTCGGAGGTGTCGGGTCGAAAGTGACCCAACCAACCTCGTCGAAAAGCACCTCGACCCAGATGTGGACGTTGGTGCCGCGCAAAGCGAGTGTCTCGCCGTTGGTCGGCCACGTGTCCGGGTAGAGGCCCATGACGGCCCGGGCCGGGATACCCAGCGAATGCACCATGAGTGTCATGAGGGTCGCATACTGCTCGTCGTCGCCAACCATCTGATCGCCAGACAGCATGCGCTCCAGACGGTCCGCCCGGTGTCCAGGCTGCGACTCGGTGGTGTTCTGGTCCGCGAAGAGGCCGTTCTGCTCCAGATAGCGTGCGATGGCGAACACACGGTCGTATTGGGTCTGCGCGCCCGCTGTCGCGGTGCGGGCGAGTTCTGCGGCTCCCCGCGGCAGGTTGGAGTCGGGGGTGCTCGTCATCGGCGGCGTGCTGAGGTTGCGAAGCTGGCCCTCGGAACTCGTCGGCTGCACGGTTGTGTCAAGTGTGTAGTTGACGTCCCCCGACATGCCAGACGTCGTGAGGACGGTGTCGAAGGAGCGGTTGACGTAGAGGCCGGCCTCCAAAGCGGCTGAGCTCGGGCCGGAGAACTGGAGTTGCTCCGGCGACCCCACCGTGGGCACCCACGGCCCGATCAGCCCGTGCGTTGCCAGCGTGAGGTGTGCCTGGTCGCCGACGACGTCTTGGTTGGCCCGCAGCACCCGGCCAACCGGGACGAACCCCCCGTCGTCCGTACCAGGCTGGCCCGACATGCCGAACACCACGCCGTTGTACGTGTCCATGGCTGCGATGCGCACGCGAGCCTGATTGGGCAGACCTGTGATGTCGATCAGGTCGTCGTCGACCAGATCCGTCTCGTAATGCCGGAAAGCCGCGAGTGGGGTGGGATAGTCCTCGATGACGAGGGGCGGAGTCACCACGTCACGCAGAACTGAGCGCGGCATCGGGGCTGTCCAGGCAGGTGCGCCTTGCCACGCGACCGCGCCGGCTATGCCCAGCGTGAGCACGAGCGCACCGATTCGCCGGACCGGCCGGACAACACCCACGTGCGCCGCCCTCGACGTTTCCGACAGCGAGTCGGCGATGGCGGCACCGACCGCGGTGCGGCCGACGACTATCTCTTCGCCGGTGGTGACGCGGCCGCGGTGCCCGCACCACGCCCACCACGCGAGCACGCAACCGGTCCACAGGATGGCGGGCCATGCCGGTGGGCGAAGGTTGCCGAGGCCCCATGCGATGCCGATGCCACCGAACAGTGCCATGGGCACCACGGCGGCTACGTAGTTGCCGCGTCGCACCACCAAGACTCCGGACACTAACGCGCACGCCAACCCGGCGAGCCACGGCATGACGGCCGGCCCCTCGTACGCGCTTTCGGGTGGCGAGAGCGTCAACACGTCTTTCCACGCGGTGATCGACTCAACGACCGTCATCTGGACGGTCTGCCATGTCGGCACCAGGCCGGCGATGGCCGTCTGGGGCAGCGCGGCGGCCCCGGCCCCCGCCAGGTATGCGACGATTCCCGCCGCGATGGTCGTGAAGGCATCCCACCGGAGGAAGGTGACGGCCAGTGCGACGAGCAGGCCAACTGCGACGCCGGCCCCGCCAGCGCGCAACCCAACACCATCGCCGAAGACCGGCTCGAAGGCCGCCACGCACGGCACGTACAACGCGGCGAGCACACCCAGATGCCAGACCGGCATCGCCGGCGCATTCTGATTAACCCTCATACGCGCCCCAACAGGTTCACGAGGCGCGGCAAGTCCGCGAGCGCCGGACAGTCGAGGACGATGCCCCCGCTGAACGTACGTCGGGCCGCCGGAAGCTCCGGACGTATGCGCACGACGGCGGCGGCGATATCTGGACCAACCAACGCCAGGTACCGCGCCAGCGTGACATCGTCCTCCTCGCCCGTCACGATGGTGCAGACCGACGTCGCTGGGCACGCGGCGAGCACCTCATTCAGTCGGGCCCCCATAGGCGGCACGTCCGGCTCTGTCTCGACTTCCGTGAACTCGTCGAGCATGCGCTCAGGCCCGCTCGTCGACACCCAGACACGCGATGTTGCCGCAGACACCGCCACGCTCTGCTCGATCGCCGCGCGGGTGAGCGACGCGGCCACAGATACCCCCACTTCAAAGGAGTCGCCGGCCCACACTGCTTCATCGGTGTTCAACACGACAAGGTGCTGCGAGCGCCGCGTCTCCTCGAACTGTCGTACCACGAGCCGTCCGAGCCTGGCGGACGTGGGCCAGTGGACGAATCGGCGATCGTCGCCCGGCACGTAGTCACGCAGGGCGTGGAATGAGACGTCGGACGACGACAGCATGGCCGTCGTCACGCCCTCGACATCAAGCTGGAAGCCGGCCCGGTCGTACGGGACGCGCACGGTGCGCGGATTGACGTGCAGCGTCCGCGTGCCGGGCCACGACTGAATTCGCCGGATCAGGCCGAGTGCATCGGTTCGAACCGAACGCAACGGGCCCATCTCGACAACCCCACGTCGTCGCGCTGGCACCGCGAACAGCTCCGTCCACTCGCCATCTGAGCCAAGCGGCGGTACGGCGAACTGCGTGTCGGACCGGCCGTATGGGGCTCGCACCGGCAACTCCACGACACTGGCGCCCGTGCGACGTCCGCGAGTGTTCCGCACGCGCACCTCGCCGAGCGCGGCCTTCCCCACCACCGTCCGTTCGCTTGGCAGCACCACGGCGACGTCATATGACGACCGGCCGAGCACACTCAGCCAAGCGGCGCCAAAGCTCACGGCGCAGACGATTGCGACAACGGCCGTCTCCACCCAGCCCCACAACAACGTGGCGACCAGCGCGCCAAGACCACCCACGGCGACCGCCCAACCCACGGGCGTCACCGCGCCGAGCCACTCCCCTGCTGCGGTTGCCCCGATGACCCGCCTCAGCCGGATGGCCGTCCGGACGCCGGGCAACTGGCCCAAGCGCGTGACGAACGTCATGACCCGATGCCGCCCACGGGGGCGGGAACCATGGCAAGCGCGCGCGCCACTACCCCGGCGGCGGTCGCGCCCGCGAAAACCGCATCGCCATCCAACACGATGCGGTGCTCCCAGACCGCGCCGGCAAGCGTCTTGACGTCGTCTGGCAGCACAAAGTTGCGCCCTTGGGCAGCCGCCCACACGCGGGCACACCGCGTCATGCCGATCGCGGCGCGCGTGGACACGCCTAGCCGCGCCGACTCATCGGCCCGGGTGGCTTCCGCGAGCGCCGCGATGTAGTCAAGCACAGCCCGGTCGACGTGATTGTCCGCGGCTTCGTGAGCGTACTGCCGTATGTCCTCGCCCGTGCACACGGCCGAGAGCAGCAGCGACCGGTCCGGGGCGGCCGAGCCGGCGAGCACCTCGATCATGGCGGCACGCCCAAGGTATCCGAGAGAGGTCTTGATGAGGAACCGGTCAAGCTGCGCTTCGGGCAGCGGGTACGTGCCGGCCTGCTCGATGGGGTTCTGCGTTGCGATCACCATGAACGGGTCGCCCGCGTCGTACGTCTCGCTGCCGACGGTCACCTGCCCCTCGCCCATCACCTCCAGCAATGCCGACTGCGTTTTCGGCGAGGCGCGGTTGATCTCGTCCGCGAGGACGATCTGGGCGAAGATCGGGCCGCGGTGGAACTCCCACGTTTCCTGCTTCTGGTTGTACATGGTGACGCCGGTGATGTCGCTCGGCAACAGATCGGGAGTGAATTGGATACGGGAGTGCGTTCCCGACACGCTCGCCGCGAGCGCGCGCGCCAACGCCGTTTTGCCGGTGCCCGGCGCGTCCTCAAGCAACACGTGTCCCTCAGCGAAAAGCGCCGTGAGGACGAGACGCACCTCATGCGGCTTGTCGAGCACCGCGCGGGACACGTTGTCCGCGAGCGAGGCGAACATCTGGGCGAACGCGCCAGCCCGCTCAACCGTCAAAGACATCGATCAGCCTCCCCTACGACGGCACACAGATCCACGCGCCATGGCTGCCCGCCAGCGCACTCAGCTCTTCCGGTGTGGTCACCGTGATCTCCTCCGAGACCGGCCCACTCCCTGGATTGCCGATGATCACCGGCTTGCTCACGCCAGCCGCCTTGCATGTCAACGCCTTGGGAGTGACGGGCTTCCAGGTGCCCGGATTGATCGTCACCTTCTTGCACATGGGCGCGGGCGACGGGCTGGGACCACCCCCTGGCGCCGCGCATTCACCGATCGAGTCCGTCGTTGGGCCCAGCCTCACCGGAAGGCTCGTCGACGTGCGGGTCTCGGAACCGATGCCCACGGTGACGGTGATCGCCGTCGACGTCTTCAGGTCGTCTTGTGTCAGCAACTCCGACGTCGACACTTCCCCCGCGTCAATCTTGAGGCTGCGGCTCCCGGAGGGGTCGCTCGTCCAGGTCAGGGTGGCCGAGTCGAGCGGGCGTCCGTTGCCATTCGCCGCGATGGTGAGCTTCAGTTGGCCATCGTTCGTCCATGACGGCGTGACGTCCAGCCGTCCACCATTCAGCGGGCCGAAGGCAACGGCCGGACTGGCCGTGATTGGCAGCCCCGGCGCCGTGTACGGCCCGACTTTGCCAAGTTGCCGGAACCATAGCGTGACCGGCTCGCCATTAACGAAGGCCGGATCGGTCAGATACTTGTCCGGCGCATAGAAGCTGGACGGCACGTTTTTCCAATTGTGCCCGTCGTCCACGGAATACTGGATGGTGAGCTGGGTGGTGTCGAACCCGTTACCGACCACCCGGGAGACGCCCACAATGTTGAACTGATTGTTGACGCCGGTAGGGATCACCGTCACGGATGTGCCCGGTTCTACGGGCGCCGACACCGGCGTGAACGAGCCAGTCGACGCGGACGCGGTGTCGCCCTCGGTTGTCACGACGGTGACTTTCACCGTCTGAGGCGTACCGACCGGGAGCTCTATCTCGTATGTGTTGTCATTCTTTGGCTGCACGTTCTCATAGTCCGCATCGGCCGACGTGATCGTGAGGTGGTCGATGGGCCGGCCATTGTTGTCCTGATTGCTCGCCCCAGAGGGATAGGAGACGTGAATCTTCACTTTCGATATCGCGTAGTCAGGCCCGTCCCCAGGGCCGACGAACTCATAGGACACCGAATCGGGAGCATGCGGTTTTCCATACGGGCGTGCGGACGACGACGGGTCGGACACAATGGTGTGCCCCTCACTATCGGTGAACTTGTTGCCGACAGCAACCGTGGCCGTGTAGTCCTGCCCGTTGACAAGTCCGTTGAAGGTCACGTGCTTGTCACTGCCAGCGACGGTTTTCACTTCCCCGCCCAGCGAAACGTCATAGTGGGTGATCGCCGATCCGTTGTTCTTCGGGGCCGACCACGACACGCTCACCGATTGGTCGCCCGGGGCGACGCTGGGGGGGTCGGGCTTGCTGGGCGCCTCGTCGACCAACACCGGTTGTGACGAATCCGATGTGGCCGAGCCGACCTCGTTGGTTGCTTTCACCTTGAACGTGTAGTCCACACCGGGCGTCAGGCCTGTGATCTCACACTGAACAGTCTGTATGCCACAGCTTTGCGTTGCCCCACCACTCGCAATGACGGTGAACGACGTGATGGGCGCCCCATTATCGGCCCCGGCCGTGAACTGGACGTCGGCGGAGTGCCCCGACGCCGCCATAGCCGACACATTCGTCGGCGGGTCAGGCGGCCCAATGACATTGAGGTGGATCTTCCCGGACACGACACGGTCGTTGTCCCCCGTCGCGTCGACAACCGAATACGTCACGAACATCTCACCGACCGCATCGGCGGTGATCTCCAACACCAGGCCCTTCTTGGGAACGACAACCTTGCCAGCCACGCCGTCCGACTTCACCGAGCCTCCGACGAGCGTCACCGGCTCACCGGGGAATGGGTTTTCCATGTGTTCCGCCAAGTCGATCCGAGTCGGCTTGCCAAGCTCGGCTTTGGGCACCTCGATGGGCGTATCAAGCTGAATCAGGGGACGCGTGGTGCCCACCACCGTCACGGGGATACGCGCAGACACCGGGGTGCCCCCGTCGGAGACCGTGATCTGCACCTCGCCGGCCGGCCCCTTACCGTGTTCTGGCCCGGCCGAGATATCGAGCAGGTACCCGTCGCTGAGTGTCGCGACGAGGCCCTGGGGCACCTTGGTCAGCGAGTAGGCAAACGTCCTGGAATCGACCCCCTCCGGGTCGCGAGTCATCTGTGCGAGGTTCACACGTGACGGCTCACCGCCCTTCGCAACCGACACATTCGTCGGCGTCACGTCCGGCGGCTGGTTGATCGTGGCCTGGATCTCGATCGGTATCGTGATCGATGCCTGAAGCGTGCTCCGGTCGTCAACAGCCCCGTCGCGAACATCAAAGGTCAGCGCCGCATGCCCGCCGAAATCGCTCGCCGCCGTGACGTGGATGGCGGAGTCGTTGATTGCCTTGGCCGGTCCCGCGAAACCTGCGGACAAACGAATATCGTCCCCATTGACGAGATGCGGCGCGCGGCCGGAGCGGGTTTCGACGTAGTCCACCACGTCGATCGTCAGATCCTCCCCCGCACGCATGTGGATGGGCACCTTGGCGTCCCGCAGATGTGGCCGTGCCTGGTCGGTGCCTGGCACCGACACAACTGCGGAGGCCGTCAGCCCGTCGACGTCTGTCACCGTATACACGACCATGCGGCGCATCTGGTCCGGCTCGATCAGGAGGGACGAACCCGACACGGTGCAGCCCGCGTCATCGCACGTCACGACCAGTTTCGACGTGTCCCCGTCTGGGTCTTCGTCGTTGGCGAGCACGTCAACCTTGACTGGCGACCCATCAGTCGGCACATTGGCGAGTGCGACAACGTCATCGCGGGCGATCGGATTCAACAGCGGCGCATCCGCGTCGACCGTGACACTCAGCAGCCCGTCGGCCACGCCGCCTCGGCCATCCGAGATCTGGTAGGTCACGAGGTATGTCCCCACGGTCGGCGGTGTGACAAGCGCGACACTGTCGCCGACGATATGCGCCTGCAAGCGTGGGTCTTTGGCCGCCACGCTTCCCGGAACCAGATGGATGTCGTCACCGTCCGGGTCGCTGTCGTTGGCGGTCACGGGCACGAGCAGGTTGCGGTCGGGCCGTGCGGTCACCGAATCGGGCACGGCCCGCGGGTTCTGGTTGATGGTGGCCGGGGGGGTGACGCCGACGCGCACGCTCGCCGTGGCCTGCTTGCCAAGCCGGTCCTCGACGATATAGGTAAACACATCGGTGCCTCTGGCCCCGCGATTCGGCGTGTATTCGAGCCAATCCGTCCCGAGGACGACATGGCCCATCGTCGGTG
>Ga0123357_10012364_pt1 | contig 11010 bp, 3 predicted proteins | sample TergutEmb28metaG_FD_89873 | JGI IMG/M metagenome (GOLD analysis project Ga0123357, IMG submission 89873) | Embiratermes neotenicus P4 segment gut microbial communities from Petit-Saut dam, French Guiana - Emb289 P4 | ecosystem: Host-associated > Arthropoda: Insects > Digestive system > Gut ... | reverse complement strand
CATTGGTCGTATTGTTCTTGATTCGATGTGTGTTGGAGTTTCGGTGTGGTTGGGTTGGAGTGGTATCCGTGTTGCAGGCTGAAGCCTGCAACACGGATACCACGGCCAATGTAGTAATTCAAAACAATAGTCGCAAGCTCCTGATGATGGATATATTAATGTCCGAAACATGTTGAGCACATTAAAAGTGAAATAAAATAGCAAGTGACATCAAGTTGGTCGTTTCCTTCAACCACCTTAAAAATATCTGATCTCTGTTATATGTCTACAGCTGAGTCTATAAATAATGTAGCCACAGTATGACCAAAGAGAATATATGAAGAACGCATCACTACAAAATATTTATTTTAACATGGAAAGGGTTAAATATTTCTCCCGAATGGTACTGGATTGTTATCGAACAAGATTTTCCTTCTGAAGGTTTACCTTGCAATTGTGTGTCCATTTGCGTTGTCGCAGTGCTTATTACAAGGTAAGATGAATAATTGTGTGGAATGGACGGACAGACAAGACACGTCACATGACGCATGCGTAACTCACGGTACAAAAGTGGTCGCGCGGCGGACTTCAGTTCAGTAGTGCGTTGCTCCTGCTTTTACACGCCTAGGCGCCAATCGTCGCGGTGCTGCAATGGGAAAAGCGGAACAATACTGACGGTGAGTACTGATGAGCACCAACTGGTCACTTGCACGGGAAGAAAATTCAAATAGCAGCTGCGTTTCGGAATGATTACGTAGAATTCTCGTTGGCACATTCGCAACGAAATGTTGCACAAATAATCCTAACAACTTCGATGTCCGTCATATCTTTCTGTCCGTACTAAATAATTTGAGAACCGCCGAACGGTTTTTTTCGTACATTCTGGCGTTGAAGAATTTTAATTAATGTTAATTTAACATTAATAGGTCCGTGCATCTCTAATATATTCGCAGAGTACAACCAACAAGATGCAACGTTTCACAATTTATTTATTTCTGTAAGACTTTCTTCATGTTTCAGACGGGTTTTCCATCCATAATCAGGAGCTCAAAACTGCACATACAGCGTCAGGTATTTGTCAGACCAATGCTGCTAGCAGCATTGGTCTGACAAATACATCCGCGCCAAAATTGTTAATGGTGCGCGTAATTCTACCTTAAAAAATTTTGTTCTTACATTCCGTTTGCTTGTAATGAGGCTTGTGTCCAAGTGCGGTGTTCATGTATTGTTTCGTCACCAAACCAAACCCTTTATGTCAATAGATCCTGAAGGAAAGATTAAGGCACACAGTGTCTAGCGCAGACAAGCACGTGAGGACAATAGTTATTGTAAGTTCGGAAGAATTCGGAATTTGCGATTATTATTAAGATAACATCTGAGGAATCGGCACGTAGGAAAAACATGAAAAGTCCCCGTGAAGACGGTCGGCTTTTTCCACGAGGATTACGGTTGAACTAAACTGCTCACAGTAAATTACTCCCATCAACAGTCAAAATGCCGGCGGAGCTCTGTCATGAACACAATTTCGTGCACTGTCCATTTCTTCGTGAAAAAGATTCACGGAACTTCAGAGGATAACTTTGAGAAGAGTCATCCCCTTGTGTTTATCGAATTACTATATATCATATATGTATAAATATACAGTCGGAACACAACTATGTTATATTATTAGGTGTCATACAACGTACCAACTACATGTTTCGGCCACTTTACTTGGCCATCATCAGGTTTGTACTTAGTTTACAGAGTAACTGCATTACACACCAGCGTATCTAACGGGAGATGTGATCTCGTTTACAATGGTCCGATAATTGAACTCAATGAATAGAATGGTACCAATATTTGCTATCCCTATATTACTTGTATTACTATATTCTAATCCGTTGCTTCGTATCAACAGAGTGTAAATAAACATGATACCAAGCAACATATTAGAATATAGTACATAATATAGGGATAGCAAATGTTGGTACCATTCTATTAATTGAGTTCATATATCGGATCATTGTAAACTAGATCTCGTCTCCCAATAGATACTCTGGTATGTAATGTAGTGACTCTGTAAGCTAAGTTCAAACCTGATGATGGCCAAGTAAAGTGGCCGAAACATGTAGTTGGTACGTTGTATAACACCTAATAATATAAAATAGTTGTTTTCCGACTGTATATGCATACATATTTGATATTCTGTAATTCAGAGAATGTTTCACCCTACCTCAAAGTAATAGGGAACGTATTGTATAGAAGCGTCAGATAGCAGCAGGCATTATCGGTGGACACTATGCAAAGACACGAATTAACTACCCATTCTTGGCCTTGGACATGGCTACTTTTTTGTCACTATTACAATATTCTACCCATGTAATTATAAAGAAAGTTTGGTAATACTGATTACAGTCACATCGCTGTATCGAACTTATCTGTAATACATTCTGAGAAGAGTATGAAGTAAACCTCACAACTTGCTGTGTTTTCTGTTGGGTCCACGGCAGGAAACAGAAAAGTTATTTTTATGTATAGTAGAAGCAAGCCTTGTAACGCAGTGAGCAGAAAGCAATAACGTAATGGCGAAGAATATCAAGACAAATGAAAATAACAATAACAACTGAAAGATAGCTGGCTTACGTAGAAACATTTTTCGACGAAAAGTAGGATGGGACGCAGTAACTAACAAGAAATATCTCATTGCTTGGCGTAATTTAATATTACTAAATTAAACAGCTTCTGTGGATATAGCAGCTCCTTCTTGAGTGCGATCAGACAAAGGTTCAATTATTTCACCAAAACGTTCCACAGTCTCAGCGGTATACTTGTTATCCAGCAGTCTTAAAGGCCTATGTATAAGAAAGGATATAAATCTAATACGGACCTACATAAATATACTGCTATCTTTCTTGTGCCATACCTCGGACGTAACAGAGAACATAAAGCATGTGTTGTGGTATTTACTGTATACTTGGCCAATACGTATGTTAACTGCTGTTTTTTTCAGGACTATGCAAGTATTGCTGTGCCGGATTCGGGTGGGTTCAGAATCCCATCTCCATTTCTATCGTAATTACACGTTTAAACATTAAGTTCTTAATTTAAGTTTAATATCCTCCGTAAATTCTTAGCTACTACACACAGTAATATTGACAAATTTATGTAGGGCAATAAACATGTATGTATCCATGTATATCTAAAACTTTTTCCTAAATATCATATCATTTGGCCATAGATCATTCTAAAATCTTAAACGGATAACATTTAAATGTGTGTAGACAAGAGCTGAAGAGTAAGGAGCAAAGAACAACAGGTGCATATATCCAACCCAACAAATGCAAGTTACAGCAACGCAAAATTTATTTACAGACTCTTCAGACACTTCGTTCAAGCGGTCAGTCAGAAAGGACGTTTAATTCTGTGACATATTCCTATTTATAAATCATTAAACGAGGAAGTCATACGGACTTAACGGAGAAAGTATATTGAGTGTGAATATTCTAAACCTAAATGTTGCTCACAGACACAAGCACGTTACTGCCTTCATCAGTAGCTATCACTCAGAAGTGACTTCAATATATTTTCACTGGCAGCAAACCAGCGGCAAGTTTTGTTGCAACAATCAAATAACTTTGATCTCTCTTCCTGTATTACAGTAGTGAAAATAAATAATTCCACTTTGTTTATGTTTCTTCCGCTTAGTTGTTATACAACACAAACAGCGCGGTAACCAAACTACTCTTCTTTTAAACACTACCTTCAAATTTCACGAACTACCCTCTCTCTAGTTACATCTGTTGCTTCGCAAAAGCCGTCAAACATCACGACTGTCACAAAATGTACGGCCCTACTAAAAGCACACATGAAATATTGTGAAATGCCAACTTGATACAATAAGGTAATTTTATTGATGTATTCTTAGCTCGACATGTTTCGGGCGCATACGCCCATCATCAGGAGCATTAGATGTTGAGTTGCAGCATATGGTTTTCTGCAACTCAGCATCTAATGCTCCTGATGATGGGCGTATGCGCCCGAAACATGTCGAGCTAAGAATACATCAATAAAATTACCTTGTTGCATCAAGTTGGCATTTCGCAATATTTCATGAGGAAGATGCACGGTCCAACAACCCTCAAGTAAAAGCACACATATTTGAGAGTCATATTACAGCCTCAACTTCAGTAGTATTAAAGGCGGTACACCTCAGAATGTACCGCCCCCAACATGTTCACAACACTGGTGGTAAAGGAAATCCACAAGATTATCAAAACAGTCCTCTAAGGGCCTTGGCCTTCTTGCAGAAGAGAGCTCCAAACTTCGACAACACAAGGAAATGACTAGTTAGCCTCAAGTACCGGTCGTTTACCCCCAGGTAAAGGCCACTTGTTTCCTGTAGAATAGGAGGTTGTATAGGATTATTGGTGGTAGTGAGCGGTGTAGCCTCTAAAGGAACGAGTGATGGAACTCTGAACGTCAATACGAGACGCGGACCTAACGCGCGGAAACTTGGTTTTACAACGACACACGTTATCAAGTTCAAAATATTTTTATTTACAAGCCACCTACAAGATTATAAGATATAATAACGACGTACATGTATATAGGTCCATCTGCATCTTGAAGTGTAAGATAATATACTGTCTATCGAAGCTCTCATCTCAGTCGGTATAGCGACTGACTACGGGCTGGACGGTCCGGGATCGAATCCCGGTGGGGACGAGATTTTCCGACCGTCCAGACTGGCCCTGGGTCCACCCAGCCTCCTGTAAAATGGGTACCGGGTCTTTCCCGGGGTTAAAGTGCGGCCGGGGCGTGCTGCTGACCACTCACCCCCCTCTAGTGCCGTGGTCATGGAAGAGTAGAGCTATACCTCTACCCACCCTCTGGGCCACACCGGGCCTGTAAGGGGATCACTTTACCTTTTACCTATCGAATCTCTCAAGCCTTATTTTCTTTAAGTAATTATATTTACGGCGAAAAACATAAATGTTCCAAAAAACCAATACCAGTATTTTGTCATGGAAACGCCGTTAGCTGTAGCAATAAAAAAGTTATAGCAAATAATGAAATAAAACTTTTATTACAAAACGAAATGTGAAATGAATGGGCCCTATCACTGAATTAGGTTTAAAAAACTGGCACCACCAAGGAAATACAAAAAAGAAGCGTTATTACCGAGGGAAATTGAAAAATTTAGAACAAAGCACCCTGCAGATGGGGACGGTGTCAGACCCTGAAACGCTGGAGAATTCTCATACCTTAATGCGGCTGTCTGCCCGAGAAGATTTTATTGAAAGATCCGTTTTGTTTACATGTTTATAATACATAAGCTTTATTCAGCAGTCATACATGACGACAAACGCGTTTTCGCCCTAATGAGCCACTTCAGTGTTTCGCAAAAAAGAAATGCATGAACATGTTGCCAATATAATCTATATTATAAATAAATTTTAAAATTATTTTGTCATGGCTTTTCATTCAATAGCAATGAATTTGAAACTCTACAAATCTGCCTTCCTGGATTCAGCAGTTTTCTTGTTTAATCCGTTATATTATTTTATTTTATATTCTCATTTTCGATGCTAAAATATTTGTAATTATATACTTCACATTTTTTCAATGAATTGCATGTAAAATTATCACGTTTTATATGTACGTAGTTTTTATAACTTCTTCCATTTAATGGCACAGTCAGTCTAAGGCAGTGTATTCACACGTTCTGTGGTATGGTTTTATGTCAATTCGATGTACGTGACCGTGCATCACTGATACAATAAGATTAACAGCCAACTAGATGCAACAATAACGAATTTTATTGATAATTATAATCAGCTCAACATGTTTCGGGCGATAATTTCGCCCATCCTCAGGAGCACTAGACTGCGTTTTTAAAGGTTGTGCTGTGCTACTGCCTGCTGGTGATGCTTGTACGCTTGTTGCATGTTGACCGAGTCTAGTAAGCATGCAGTGGCTGATGATGGCTCAATTAAGCCGAAAAGCTTATGTCGTCAGATACGACACTGGAGGAGGAAAAGCTTAACTAGGTGTATTATATGTCTATAGATTCTAAGTGACATGAAACCACACGGAATGTTGAAATAAAAAAAAAACGCGTTAGAATGAGTTTGTATTTTTGTTTTTTGTAAGGACTTTTTTATTTAACCAAATCAGAGATTCAGCCACCGTCTGCTACTGCGGCGTCACGTAAATACAGCCCTCTGTGCTGCCGTCCAGTGACACGCAGTGGTACAGATAATGCGGGTTGTGTTTCGGTCCAGTCACCTAAGACACAGACAAAGCCCGTCGTGCTTCAGTTCAGGCAGCGGCACAATGAATACAACCAGAGAAAAATCACGTTATGCTACTGTAGCGTCATTAGCACAATGAACACTGCTGACCACATACAACGTGTTGTGCCGTCGTCCAGTCAAAAACAAAGTGAACTCGGTCACACACGCAAGGAGTTCTGCTACTTTCTAGCCAGTGGCAAAACGAACACAATGGAATATTTAGCCTTTTAAACATCTGGTTACCTACGTAAATACCGCCGGAAAATTTAGCACGGTCGTCACGTTGTTGAGAAACCTTCAACACAAGACCGATTAACCCCACGAAGCAGCAGCATTATTCGGACGCCAACACTCACACGGCTAGTCAAAAAACTCCCACCATTTTATGAAGCGGGAAGTTGGATACGCATTCACAAAAGCATGCCTCTAGTAAATATACTTGGCCAAATAAATCAGGCCCTTACTACCACATCCTGTTTCCAGAAGATCAACTTTAATATTCCATACTCGCACAGTCTGTTGGTGACGCTAACACCAAACGCAGTAAAATCCCGTCAGTTCTGATTACGGTCTTCTCGATAGCGACAACGTGTAGGATAGATCGTTACCAAAGATCGGGAGGAGCTTGCTGCTTCCACCTTTGTCTATGCTCGGCCGCTAAAGCCTGGGGCGGCAGATTCTACCGAAACGTTCGTACAGACGTACAATTGCAATGTCTCTAACACTTGTTGAACCGACAAGTGTATTATCAGTTTTGTCTTTCAGTCATTCCTTTCGTTTTGCCCCTGTTTTTTTTTTTTTTTTGTCCAGTGCATCACTTAGATTAAAGGTTTTCTTCGATAAAACGTGGGACCAAGCAAGTTGTTTCTTTTAGAGAAGTAAAGCCTTTTGTTTCAAGGGTTAAAAGCCCTTTGCTATGTGTCAAGGAGAAAGGATTGATTTTTATAAATTAGTTCTTAGAAAAATCTTAGATTTTAAAAAGTGGGAAAAAACAAAGTGACATATTTTTAGACATACTGTCATATCAGAGAAGAAAAGAACATATTCCTGAACAAGTAAGAATAATTAATGTTTTAGATACTCATGGCGGTGAGCACTGATTTTATCTAGAGGAAGAACTGCCACAAACTATACAGTAATATATTAGCATTACCAACAAAATATGACTATACAAGTACATTAACTGTCGCCAGCATACAGTGCACTGTGTAGAGTGACGTCAGGTTTCCGCCGCGAAGTAGATGAGAACTGCGTCATAATAACCCACAAGAACGCAGTTCTCATGCACTGTGTAGTTACTAGGTTACGGGGTTCGTGAACCAAAACTTGTGGTTCGATTCCCGTGAAGGCAAAAAATTTACCTTTCTCCAAAGCATCCAGACAGGTTCTGGGACCTATCCAGCGTCCTATTCAACACATGTTAGGGACACTTTCTTTGTGGGGTAAGGCAGCGGTGGCATGAAGCTGACCACTCCCACCTAGCTTCGAGATAAAAAATGAATGCTGTATCTCCACTAAGCAACATGCCTTCGTGACGTACACAGAGATAAATCGTCCTCTGGCGTTACAACACAGCCATTCGTAATTAGTTCAAACGTTTGGTCATTTGTCTTTCGTCTTAAAGGAAACCGAATGGAGGTCCTAATTACTTACAACATCACCACCAAATACAAGCAACACACGATCTTTTGAATTCATGCCTTAGTTTGTATTACTGTGGTAGGCCCATGATAGAAAGAATTACCTTTACGTAACACAGATAATTCTGTAAAGCTGTCTTTCCAGAATTATCTTTACTTAACATAGCAACACTGCCTACTTTATACAGCTGCCTAGTCTATAAAACTGTCTTACCAAAATTATCTTTACTTCACACAGGAACACTGCCTATTCTATAAAGCCATCTTCCTAGAATTTTTCGAGTTCACTGCAGATATATTAAACGATACCATGAAAAGAAAGTCACCTTCAAGAACTTGAATGTATACGAATGTAACAATGGAAGGATTATCTGTGGAACCCGCGACAGAGAGAAATGTTATCTTCCGTTGAATTTTCAACTGGCATTCCACTGTTGTAAGTAATTATAAAAAGGGACAATAGAACTGACAGCAGATATATTATTACTACACACAATGCTACCCAACAATCTCTCGAAATGGAACACGTCACGCATGGAAGAGAAGAGAACTGTAGAGAAGTCTGTGGATGAAAAATGTGTGGGAAGAAACTACTTAGGAAATTTGGTCGTAGAAGACAGGATAACATTCAGATGGATCCTTTAAAAATAGGATGTGTGAGTGTCGATTATTTTATTTGGTTCTGGACAAGAATCAGAAGCGAACTCTTCCCAACACGGCAATAAAGCTTCGGGTTTCACAAAAGGCGGGCTGATTTAACCTAACTGAGCGACTAGCAGCCTCCCTACAGAATTCTGTCCATAAAACTGATTTCCTGCGATGGACAATTTAGGAAGGATAGGGGTGTGGCCAGTTCAACTGATAACGCTTTTATGCCGGCAGCTTGTCTGACATGAAAAATCTAAAGCTTTCCCGGCGACTGAATTTCCTGATCATGAGGCGATGGTTCTGGAACTGTTGGCCCACTCGCCGTTCGACCACCTGACGTGGCTGTTAGCCAGAGAAACTGTAATTGTCGGACATAATTGTGTTGCATGAAGCCTATACGCCCACTTGCAGGCTGAACGGCAGCCCAGTCCGCGTCACATGGCTCAGGCCTGTCGTCTTGAAACGTTGGGTCATTCCACTCGAATGTCAATTACACTGCTTTAACGAAGTTATATCGACTGTTTAGTATTATGCCCGCGTAACAGTGACGATGTCGCTGAGAGAACAATTCACTTCAAGGCACTGTCCACCGTTTATCTGGAGAAATTAGGGAAAAAAGCGCTGTACTACTTAAATCGTCATTCGAACCCGGCACCCACCTTCACAATAATCTTAGCACGTGACAGCGGCGATAAATAACATGTAGAAAAACAGAGTGATAAAATCAAAGACAAATGAGATTGGTATGTCATGTAGCAGGGATAGGGAAAAAGTTTATGTAAATTTTTCGTTGTGAAAGACAACATGATCCGGCCAGCAGATGTCAGCGTTATTAGAGCGACAAGCCGTATTTCCCCTGGAAGACGGTAGATAAATTTCAGGTGTCATACGTGTGTTTTATTTAATGACGCTGTTAATGGATCACAGGACGTGGCGCCGAATGTTAGGATGGTTAGCGAACACTGGACTGGAAGGGATGTGGAAGGAAGCGGCATGGTCCAATTTGCATTACTGTCCCAGAGTCTGACTGAAAGGAGTTAGGAAAATCCCGAAAGGCCTTAGTCATTATAGTAGGTGTCCGGGCTAGTATAGTCGATGTCCCAGTTAATACTTAAATTCAGAATTCCCGAAAACGAAGTAGGATTGCTGACCTCTTAAACCACCGACAGCGAAATTCTTTTCCGTGTTCATAGTTATTGAATAGACCCAGCGCTAAGCCATATGGAGTTATTCAGTTGCTAAATCGATTACATGAAAACTAACCGTCCGTAAGCAAGACTTTCACAATCTTCCTGCCACGACAGGCATCTGAACATACAGAAAACATTAGGAAAGTTTTCATCTGAAGAACAGCGCTGCCAAATATTGGAGACGGGACGTGCGTTGCGAAAAGACAGCGGCTGGAAATGTGTGCAGCTGCAGAACACTCCACAAATACGAGCAAGTGCAATTAATACAGCAGTTCTTCTCACGATTTTCTTGTCACTCTTCTTCAGGCAGTCCAAGGCAAAAGCTAGAACCAAGTCAAAGGTGCTTCTTCAGACAGTCTTTCCAACTCTCTTCTTCCGCATCTCTTCACTGGTTAGATCAAATTTTGCCTGTACCGGCCTCGAAGTCCTCTTTCCAGCCACTCTTTCACCTTCTTCTTACTTCTCGTCCGAGTATGTCTCCTTCAGACGCAACATCGACATGGCATTATTATGCCAGTGTAACATCTGGCATCAGGAAACCGCTATCCAGGATACAAAACCCTTTCAACTTTCTTCCTATTTTCACGCGGTTGTGAGGATACTACATAACGCGATCGATGTCCACCGGCTGTTTCACTCGCAGGTGACAAATGAATGAATACAGTGATTACCATACAAAATAGAAAAGATGTTACGTTATATGAAAGAAAAATACGTCGAAGGTAAATTTGCTGTAGTCCTAGGCATGCCGTGAAGGCATAAATTCGAGTAGAGGTATAGCCCCACTCCATCACGGCACTAGTTATGCACAGCCGTGGTTAGCTCACGTCCCGGCCGCTTTACCTCCAAGAAAAAATGCCCGATGTCCACACGGTAAGAAAGAGGGTGTGCCCTAAGAATATCTGGACGTTCTGGAGTACAAAGTATGTTACCGCTGTCGGAAATTGAAACCCGGACAGCCGAGACATATACTGAGTGCGGTACGTACATCGGCTCTACAAGCGAAGAAAAACATGACATTTTCGGAGGCATACGGCGCTCAGAATTAACTGATTACTCTTAGTAATTAACCAACTTGATGCACAAAATCTTGTTTTAAAATAAGTTTATTAAATATCTCTACATGTTTCGAGCACTATGTGCTCATCATCAGGAGGTGAAAATTGTATACACAGCATCTGGTATCATCACACCTGTAAGTGGCCGTCCAGTGCACTGGACGGCCACTTACAGGTGTGATGATACCAGATGCTGTGTATACAATTTTCACCTCCT
>Ga0123357_10012362_pt1 | contig 11011 bp, 8 predicted proteins | sample TergutEmb28metaG_FD_89873 | JGI IMG/M metagenome (GOLD analysis project Ga0123357, IMG submission 89873) | Embiratermes neotenicus P4 segment gut microbial communities from Petit-Saut dam, French Guiana - Emb289 P4 | ecosystem: Host-associated > Arthropoda: Insects > Digestive system > Gut ... | reverse complement strand
TGGCGTCCCGAGGACGGCGGCAACCCGCCGATCCTGTTCAAATTCTTCGACAATTTCTACGGCATGGGCGGCCAGACCGACGGCGAGACGATGGGCTACGACGTGCTCGCCCGCGTCGGCGCCGGCGTGAACCCGCAGGCCATGTACGCCGAGCGCGTCGACGGCTACAACCCGCTGGCCGTGGCCGACGCGGTCCGGCGCAAGAAGGAGATCCTGCTGTCGGGCCACGGGCCGGTGTTGCTCGACACGATCACCTACCGCTTCTCCGGGCATTCGCCTTCGGACGCGTCCAGCTACCGGACGCGCGAGGAGGTCGAAGCCTGGGAGTCCGCCGATTCGATCGCGGCCTTCTCCGACCTTCTGACCAGCCACGGCGTGGTGTCGGCCTCAGACATCGAGGCGGTGCAGGCCCGCGTCGTCGAACGCTTGACCAAGGTGTTGGCGCTCGCTTCCGACGACGAGCAATGCCCGCGCGTGGACGTGCCGTACATCGAGTCGAAGATCTATTCCAACGGCCACGTCGAGGCTTTCGGCGACGAGACGCCGGAACTTTCGCAGCCGTTGGAGGAGAACCCGCGCGTGCTGGCGTTGGCCAGGAAGGTCCGCACGAGCACCGACGCGGACGGCAATCCCGTCTCCAAGGTGCGCCTGTTCCAGTTCCGGGACGCGCTGTTCGAGGCGATGGCCCACCGGTTCAGCATCGACCCGACGATGGCCGCCTGGGGCGAGGAGAACCGCGACTGGGGCGGCGCGTTCGCCGTCTACCGGGGGCTGACGGAGCTGCTGCCGTACCGCCGCCTGTTCAACTCGCCGATTTCCGAGGCGGCGATCGTCGGCGCGGGCGTCGGCTACGCCATGTGCGGCGGGCGGGCCGTCGTCGAACTGATGTACTGCGATTTCCTGGGACGAGCCGGCGACGAGGTCTTCAACCAGGCGTCCAAGTGGCAGGCGATGTCCGCCGGGCTGCTGTCGATGCCGCTGGTGATCCGCGTCAGCGTCGGGAACAAGTACGGCGCCCAGCATTCGCAGGACTGGTCCAGCCTGGTGGCGCACGTCCCCGGCCTCAAGGTGTACTTCCCGGCCACGCCCACCGACGCCAAGGGGATGCTCAACCTGGCGCTGGCCGGCACCGACCCCGTCGTTTTCCTCGAATCCCAGCTTCTGTATGACAAGGGCGAGGATTTCGAGCCGGGCGGCGTCCCCGAGGGCTACTACGAGACGCCCGAGGGCCAGCCCGTCGTGCGCCGCGAGGGGGCCGACATCACCATCGCGACGCTCGGGGCGACCTTGTACCGCGCGCTGGAGGCGGCCGACATCTTGAAAGAGAAGTACGGCTTGTCGGCGGAGGTCATCGACCTGCGGTTCGTCTGCCCGCTGGACTACACCGTCCTGCTCGACTCGGTTCGCAAGACCGGGCGCCTGGTGCTCGCCTCGGACGCGGTGGAGCGCGGCTCCTTCCTCCAGACGGTGGCCGCCACCGTGCAGGACGTGGCATTCGATTCGCTGGACGCGCCGGTCGTCGTCGTCGGCTCGCGCAACCACGTCACGCCCGCCCCGGAGTTGGAAGACCTGTTCTTCCCGCAGCCCGACTGGATCGTGGACGCGATCCACGAGCGCATCGTCCCGCTGCCGGGCCACGTGCCGTCGTCCAACTTCACCGACGGCGAGATCCTCCGCCGGGCACGGGCAGGCGTCTAACCCCGTTCGCCTGTCCCCGCCCCGGCCCTGTCCTCCTCGCTGAGGGCTGCCCTTCCTGCCGAGGGCTGCTGTTCAACGCCAGTCCTCGGCACATTGGGCAGTCCTCGGCGTATGGGGCAGTCCTCGGCGGGAGTGGGGGTCCGGTACGGTGGGGGCATGACTGAACGCGAGCAGCTTGTGGATGCCATCAAGACCCTGGCCATCGTCCGGGGGCGGGTGACGCTGGCCTCCGGCGCCCAAGCCGACTATTACGTGGACCTGCGCCGCGTGACGCTCGACGGGGCGGCGGCGCCGCTGGTCGGGACGGTGATGCGCGGCCTGACCGCCGACTGGGACTTCGAGGCCGTCGGCGGGCTGACACTGGGCGCGGACCCGGTGGCCGTCGCCATGCTGCACGACGCCGCGCACGAAGGCGCCCGCCTGGACGCGTTCGTGGTCCGCAAGGAGGCGAAATCCCACGGCTTGCAACGCCGCATCGAGGGGACCGACGTCGCTGGCCGACGCGTGCTCGTGGTCGAGGACACGTCCACCACGGGAGGCTCGGTGTTGACCGCCGTGGAGGCGGTGCGGGACGCGGGCGCGCACGTCGTCGGCGTGGCCGTCATCGTGGACCGCGACACGGGCGCCCGCGAGCGGGTCGAGGCCGCCGGGGTGCCGTACCGCTACGCCTTCGGGCTGGCCGATCTTGATTTGGTATAGCAAAAGCCGCCCATCCGGACAAAGTTGAGTCCACTGCGCGCAACTCTTGAGAAAAATCGGGAATGGTTGCACACTGGAAGGTGTTAGCACTCATGTAGGACGAGTGCTAAAAACTAACCTAAGGAGAGTGGATGATGGCACGTACTTTTGACCCCTTCCGGGACGTCGACCGCTGGTTCGCGGACGTGAGCCGGGTGCCGGCGAGCACGGCGATGCCGATGGACCTGTACCGCGAAGGCGACGCCTTCGTCGCCCACATCGACCTGCCGGGCGTCGACCCGGCGACGATCGACATCGACGTGGACGACCGGACGTTGACCGTCCGCGCGGAGCGCGTGGGCACGGCGCAAGACGACCTGACGTGGCTGGTCCGCGAGCGTCCGACAGGGACGTTTGCCCGGCAGTTGACGCTGGGCAACGGGCTCGCGCTGGACCGGATCGAGGCCGACTACGCCGACGGCGTGCTCAGCCTGACGATCCCGGTGGCCGAGGAGGCCAAGCCGCGCAAGATCGCCGTGAGCCACGTCAACGACGCCCAGACGATCCACGGCGAGGTCGCCGACGCCGCGTAATTGTGCTACGTCATGGTGACGCCACAGGGCGCCGCACCGGTCATGGTGCGGCGCCCTGTGGCGTCGGGGCGGCGGCTGGTGCGCGGAGTGCGTCGCTGCGTCCTGCCCACCGCGCGTTGCTCGCGCCAGCGCTCTGAGTGAATCGGTCGCGAAGGCCGTCCCACCGCACGTCGTTGTGCATCGGAAGCCCCGCGATCGGTATAACCTGAATGAGTCGTGGGTGTCTTCGCCTCGGGCGATCCGAAATCGGTCGGTGAGTCCTGGAAGACGTAATGAATACCTCAACATTCGTGCTCACACCACAAAGGAGTTCGTTATGAGCATCGCTACCACTGCTCCATACAACCTGGACGCCATCCCCGTCCGCGGCGAAGAGCCCGACCACCGGGGCGTGCTCGCCTGGGTCCGCGAAACGGCCAGCCTGACCCAACCAGACGCGATCGAGTACTGCGACGGCACGCAGGCCGAATGGGACCGCCTGATCTCGTTGTTGGTGGACGGAGGCGTCCTGACCCGCCTGAACCCCGCCCGCCAGCCGAATTCGGTGTATTGCCGCACCGACCCGACGGATGTGGCCCGGGTGGAGGACCGGACGTTCATCTGCTCGCCCGACAAAGCCGACGCGGGCCCCACCAACCATTGGGTCGCCCCGGACGAGATGAAGGCGACCATGAGGCAGCTCTACGACGGGTGCATGAGGGGCCGCACCATGTACGTCGTCCCGTATTGCATGGGCCCGATCGACGCCGACGAGCCGATGTTCGGCGTGGAACTGTCCGATTCCCCGTACGTGGCGATCTCGATGAGGATCATGACGAGGATGGGACGCGACGTGATCGCCGCCATGACCGCCAGCCACGCCGACTTCGTCCGCGGCCTCCACAGCGTCGGCATGCCGCTGGAGCCGGGTCAAAAGGATGTCCCGTGGCCCTGCAACCCCGAGAAATACATCTCCCAGTTCCCCGCGACGCGCGAGATCTGGTCGTACGGCTCGGGCTATGGCGGCAACTCGCTGCTGGGCAAGAAGTGCCACGCGTTGCGCATCGCCTCGGCGGTCGCCCGGGAGCAGGGCTGGCTGGCCGAGCACATGCTCATCTTGAAGCTGACGAATCCGGCGGGCAAAGCCCACGTCATCTGCGCCGCGTTCCCGAGTGCCTGCGGCAAGACGAACTTGGCCATGCTGGAGTCGGTGAAGCCCGGCTGGAAAGTCGAGATGCTCGGCGACGACATCGCCTGGCTGCGCGTCGGCGCCGACGGGCGGCTGTATGCCACGAACCCGGAGTTGGGTGCGTTCGGCGTGGCGCCGGGCACCTCCATGTCGACGAATCCCAACGCGATGCGCATGATCGAGCAGGGGAATTCGATCTTCACCAACGTCGCGTTGACCGACGACGGCGACATCTGGTGGGAGGGCATGACCAAGGCCAGGCCGGACCACCTCACCGACTGGCGCGGCAACGACTGGACGCCCGCGTCGTCCACGCCGGCGGCCCACCCGAACAGCCGCTTCACCACGCCGCTTCGCCAGTGCCCGATCATCGCTGAGGAATACGACCTGCCCAACGGCGTCCCCGTCGACGCGATCATCTTCGGTGGCCGTCGTCCGGGCACGATCCCGTTGGTGGCCCAGGCGCGCGACTGGGTCCACGGTGTCTTCATGGGCTCGACCTGCTCCTCGGAGACCACGGTGGCAGCGGCTGGCGCGGTGGGCGTCGTGAGGCGCGATCCGATGGCGATGCTGCCGTTCATCGGCTACCACGTCGACGATTACCTCCAGCACTGGCTGGACATGGCCGACGTCCCGGGGATCAAGCTGCCGGGGATCTTCTACGTCAACTGGTTCCGCAAAGACGCCGACGGCCACTTCCTGTGGCCCGGTTTCGGCGACAATGTGCGCGTCCTGGAGTGGATCGTGCGACGCCTCGACGGCGACGTCGGCGCGCAGGACGCGCCCATCGGCTACCTGCCCAAGCCCGGCGACCTCGACGTGGACGGCCTGGACATGTCCGCCGACGCGCTGGACGAGCTGACCCGTTTCGACAAGGCGGCGTGGACGGCGGAACTGCCGCTGGTCGAGCAGTGGTACGCCTCGCTGGAGGCCGACGGCAAGCAGGTGCCCGCGCCCTTGCAGGCCGAACTCGCGCGCCTGGTGGCCGGTTGCGCTGAAGCGTAACGACGGCCTGCGCCGTCTCGGTATGAGTTCGCTTGGGCTATGAGTTCGCTTGGGCGCTGCGCTGTCCGTCATGATGGATGAAAGGCGGGCGGCGTAGCGCGCGGGGGTATGGGGGTCGTCCCCCATCTTCATAGCGGGGTCGGCGTTACTCGTCGCCGCCCGTGCGGCGCAGCACGTCGGTCAGTTTCTCGGCAGCCGCGATGACGGCGGGCGCGTGCAGGCGCCCGGGCTGGCGCGTCAGCCGTTCGACGGGACCGGACACGCTGACGGCGGCGATCACCTTCCCGCTGGGGGAGCGGACGGGCGCCGACACCGAGGCCACGCCCTGTTCGCGTTCGGCGACCGACTGAGCCCAGCCGCGACGGCGCACCGTCGACAGCGCGACGGCGGAGAACACGGCGTTGACCAAGCCGCGTTGGATGTGCTCGGGGTCTTCCCACGCCAGCAGCACTTGGGCGGCCGACCCAGCCGCCATCGTCAACTGCATCCCCACGGGAATGGTGTCCCGCAGCCCGGACGGGCGCTCGGCGGCTGCGCAGCACACCCGGAAGTCGCCCTGGCGTCGGTATAACTGCGCCGACTCGCCGGTGATGTCCCGCAGGCGCGCCAGGACGGGCCCGGCGGTCGCCAGCAGCCGGTCTTCCCCGGCGGCGGACGCCAGCTCGACCAGGCGTGGCCCCAGCACGAACCGCCCTTGCAAATCGCGGGCCACCATCCGGTGGTGTTCGAGCGCCACCGCGAGCCGGTGGGCCGTGGGGCGGGCGAGCCCCGTGACGCCGACCAGACCGGCCAGGGTGGTGGGGCCTTGTTCCAAGGCGGTGAGAACCAGGGCAGCCTTGTCCAGCACGCCAACCCCGCTCATGGTGTCTCTCGAAGTGTCCATAGGATGATATTGCTGTCTTGCATCCTGACATGCAAGGCGAGAATGGTTCCCGGTGGGCTTCGCCAGGGTGGTATCCCGCCGGAAGGAGCCTTCCATGGGCCGCACGCTGAGCGACAAAGTATGGGACCGGCACGTCGTCCGCGCGGCGCCCGGTGAACCGGATCTGCTCTACATCGACCTCCAGCTCGTCCACGAGGTCACCAGCCCGCAGGCTTTCGACGGGTTGAGGCTGGCCGGACGCGCCGTCCGCCGCCCAGACCTGACGATCGCCACCGAGGACCACAACACCCCCACCGAGCACATCGACCAGCCGATCGCCGACCCGGTGTCGCGGTTGCAGGTCGACACACTGCGTAAGAATGCTGCCGAATTCGGGCTGCGCCTCCACAGCCTCGGAGACCCAGACCAGGGCGTCGTCCACGTCGTCGGGCCGCAACTCGGCCTCACGCAGCCGGGCCTGACCATCGTCGTCGGCGACTCGCACACGGCCACCCACGGCGCGTTCGGCGCGCTCGCGTTCGGCATTGGGACCTCCGAGGTCGAACATGTCCTGGCCACGCAGACCCTGCCGCAGGCCCGTCCCAAGACGATGGCGGTCAACGTGGCCGGCACGCTGCCCGACGGCGTCACCGCCAAAGACCTCGTGCTCGCCCTCATCGCGAAGGTGGGCACCGGAGGCGGCCAGGGCCACATCGTCGAATACCGGGGGCCCGCCATCGAGGCGCTGTCGATGGAAGGCCGCATGACGTTGTGCAATATGAGCATCGAGTGGGGCGCGAAGGCCGGCATGGTCGCCCCCGACGAGACGACGTTCGCCTACCTGAAAGGCCGCCCGCACGTCCCGCAGGGCGCGGACTGGGACGAGGCCGTCGCCTATTGGAAGACGCTGTATTCCGACCCCGACGCCGTCTTCGACGCGCAGGTCGACTTGGACGCGTCGGCGTTGACCCCGTTCGTGACGTGGGGGACGAACCCGGGCCAGGGCGTCGCGCTGGACGGGCGCGTCCCCGACCCCGGCAGTTTCGCCACCGACGTGGAACGCACCGCCGCCCAGCGCGCGTTGGACTACATGGGGCTGACGGCGGGCACGCCGATGCGCGAGATCGCGGTGGACACGGTGTTCGTCGGCTCCTGCACCAACGGGCGCATCGAGGACCTGCGGCTGGCGGCGTCCGTGCTGGCTGGGCGCAAGGTCGCCGACGGGGTGCGGATGCTGGTGGTGCCGGGTTCGGCCCGGGTGCGCGTGCAGGCCATCGACGAGGGGCTCGACAAGGTCTTTCTCGACGCGGGCGCCCAGTGGCGCGAGGCCGGTTGCTCGATGTGCCTGGGCATGAACCCCGACCAATTGGCTCCCGGCGAGCGCAGCGCGTCCACGTCGAACCGCAACTTCGAGGGACGCCAGGGCAAAGGCGGGCGTACCCACCTGGTCTCGCCCGCCGTCGCCGCCGCCACCGCCGTCAAGGGCACGCTCGCCGCGCCGTCGGATCTTTGAGAGGGAGAAACATCATGGATAAGTTTTCTTCGCACACCGGTGTGGCCGTCCCGCTGCGGCGCAGCAACGTCGACACCGACCAGATCATCCCGGCTGTGTATCTCAAGCGGGTCACCCGTACCGGCTTCGAGGATGGCCTGTTCTCGGCGTGGCGGAGCGACCCGTCGTTCGTCCTCAACCAGCCCGCCTACGCGCGCGGCAGCGTCTTGGTTGCCGGGCCGGACTTCGGCACCGGGTCGTCGCGCGAACACGCCGTCTGGGCGCTGCAAGATTATGGGTTCAAAGCCGTGATCGCGTCGCGTTTTGGTGACATTTTCCGGGGCAACTCCGGCAAGGCCGGGCTGCTGCTGGCTACCGTCGCCCAGGACGCAGTCGAGGCGATGTGGGACGTCATCGAGGCGCAGCCGGGCGTCGAGTTCACCGTCGACCTGGTGGCCAAGACCGTCAGCGCTGCCCCAAAGACGTGGCCGTTCGACGTGGACGACTACACTCGCCACCGCCTCTTGGAGGGGTTGGACGACATCGCCGTCACGTTGCAACACGCCGACGAGATCGCGGCGTTCGAGGCCAAACGGCCCGGTTGGATGCCGACTACGCTTCCCGCGCGCACCGCTGGCGTCGTTTGATGGCGATGGGGGACTACCCCCATACCCCCGCGCGCTGTGGCGCCCGTCCTGAAGCTATCGTGACGGACACCGCAGCGCCATGTGAGGCCGCCTGAGCCCCGATCGTGAGGCAGGGCCGATAAACTGGACCGATGCGGCGAACGGAGGACCTATGACGCGCGAGCCCAGCCGGACCACGGTGGCCCTGATATTCGGGGGCGTGAGTTCCGAACACGAGATTTCCTGCCTGACGGCGGGCGGCGTCGCCGGGGCGATTGATGACCGGTTCGACGTGGTGGGAGTCGGCATCGACCGGCAAGGCTGCTGGCGACGGGTGCCCGCCGATGTCCTAGCCGCCATGAACGCCGACGACGGGTTGCCGTCGTTGCCCGACGGGCTTCCCGAAGCCGTGTTGCTGCGGGGGAGCCGGGGCGCGCAGGTCGCCACGCGCTCCGGCGACCACCTGGCCGACATCCGCGACATCGACGTCGCGTTCGCGTTGCTGCACGGCCCGTTCGGCGAGGACGGGACCATCCAGGGCCTGTTCGAAATGCTGGGCGTGCGTTACGTCGGCGCCGGGGTGGCCGCCAGCGCCATCGGCATGGACAAGGATTTGATGAAACGGGAGTTGGCCGCCGCTGGTCTGCCGACGGCCCCCTGGGTCTCGTTCGCCGCCCGCGAGTGGGACGCCGACCGGGCGGACCTAGAGGCGTCGGTCGCGTCGCTGGGGTACCCGGTGTTCGTCAAACCCGCGCGCGGCGGGTCGAGCGTGGGGATCACGCGCGTCGATGAGCCGGGGGCGTTGGAGGCCGCCGTTGCCGACGCGGCCCGCTGGGATCCGAAGATCGTCGTCGAGCACGGGCTCATCGGGTACCACGAGGTCGAGGTCGGCGTCCTCGGCGGGCGCGACGGTGGCGCGCCGCGCGCGTCGGTCCCGGGCGAGATCGTCATCGGCGATCCGGGGGCTTTCTACGATTTCGACGCGAAATACCTCCCCACCGGCGAGGTGAGCCTTGTCATCCCCTCCCCGCTGCCAAGAGCCCAGCGCGACACCGCCGCCGACATCGCCAAGCGCACGTTCGCGGCGTTGGGTGTGGAGGGCCTGGCGCGCGTCGACCTGTTCGTCTCGCCCGACGGGCACGCCTTGGTCAACGAGATCAACACGATGCCCGGTTTCACGTCGTTGTCGATGTTCCCGATGCTGTGGGCCGAATCCGGGCTGGACTACGCCGACCTGATCGCGGAGTTGATCGGCTTGGCGCTGGCGCGGCCCTTGGGCCTGCGGTGATGGGCGAATCCGACCTCATCGCCTTGTTGACCACCGGGTTGGCGCAGGGCCGGGAGGTGGTCGTCGGGCCGGGGGACGATTGTGCCGTCGTGTGGGCGCAGGGCGATGTCGCGGTGTCCACCGACACGATGGTCGAGGGCGTGCATTTCCGCCGCGACTGGTCGGCGCCGCACGACATCGGGCGCAAGGCGGTCGCCTCCAGTGTGGCCGACCTGGAGGCCGACGGCGCGCGTCCCGTCGCGGTCCTCATGGCCTTGGTGCTCCCCGACGACGTGGACCAGGCCTGGGTCGAGGGCTTGCGTGACGGCGTGCGCGAGGAATGCGGCTTGGCGGGGGTGTCTCTGGTGGGCGGCGACGTGTCTCGCGGTCCCGTGGTGATGATGACCTGCACGGTGCTGGGCGATCTGGGCGGCCGGGCGGCGGTGACCCGTTCGGGCGCGCGCGCGGGCGACGTGGTGGCCGTGTGCGGGCGCCTGGGGATGGCGCAGGCCGGGCTGACGGTCCTGGGACGCGGTTTCCGCTCGCCGGCGGCGGTGGTGAACGCCCACCGGGTGCCCGCCGTCGAGTACGGGCAGGGGGCCATCGCGGCCCAGGCCGGGGCCACCGCCATGATCGACGTGTCGGACGGCTTGGTGGCAGACCTGGGCCACATCGCGGCCAGTTCGGGCGTGGCCATCGACGTCGACTCGTCCGCCTTGCCGGTGTCGCAACCGCAGGCGACGGTGGCGGCGGCGCTGGGCGGCGCGGACCCGCTCGCGTTCATCCTCGGCGGCGGCGACGACCACGCCCTGGCAGCGACGTTTCCGACTGGGGCCGTCCCGCCGGGGTGGCTGCGGATCGGGCACGTCCTCGAGGGCGAGGGCGTCACCGTCGACGGAAAACACTGGGACGGTCCCAGCGGCTGGGACCACTTCGCGTCCCACCGCGACTGGTGATCACCAGATGGTGATCCGTTCGTCGGGCGCCAGCCATGCGGCGTCGGACGGCGTCACGCCGAAGGCGTCGTAGAACGCGTCCACGTTGCGGACCACCTGGTTGCAGCGGAACTCCTCGGGGGAGTGCGGGTCAGTGGCGATCTGTTGGCGCAACGCCTCGTCGCGGCGTTTGGCCTGCCAGGCCAGCGCCCACGAGTAGAAAAAGTCGCGGGCGTCATCGTCGGTCGTCGCCTGGCCGTCGCGCGCGGTGGCCAACTGCCAGGCCGCGTACGCGATGCCAAGCCCTCCCAGGTCGCCGATGTTTTCCCCGAGCGTCAGTTCGCCGTTGACGTGGACGCCGGGCAGTTGAACCGGCGTCAACGCCTCATATTGGGCTACCAGGGCGGACGTGCGCTGTTCGAACGCCTCGCGGTCGGCGGGCGTCCACCAGTCGCGCAGGCGACCGTCCCCGTCGGCGGTGGAACCCTGGTCGTCGAAACCGTGGCCGATCTCGTGCCCGATGACCGCGCCGATCGCCCCGTAGTTGACGGCGTCGGACGCCTCGGGGTCGAAGAACGGCGGCTGGAGCATCGCGGCGGGGAAGACGACCTCGTTGCGCAGCGGGTGGTAGTAGGCGTTGACGGTCTGCGGGTACATTTCCCACTCGTCGGCGTCGACGGGGCCCAT
>Ga0123357_10012359_pt1 | contig 11012 bp, 6 predicted proteins | sample TergutEmb28metaG_FD_89873 | JGI IMG/M metagenome (GOLD analysis project Ga0123357, IMG submission 89873) | Embiratermes neotenicus P4 segment gut microbial communities from Petit-Saut dam, French Guiana - Emb289 P4 | ecosystem: Host-associated > Arthropoda: Insects > Digestive system > Gut ... | reverse complement strand
TGTGCTCAACATGTTTCGGACATTAATATATCCATCATCAGGAGCTTGCGACTATTCTGTTGAATTACCACATTGATCGTATTGTTCTTGGTTCGATGTGTGTTGGAGTTTCGGTGTGGTTGGTTTGGAGTGGTATCCGTGTTGCAGGCTGAAGCTGTGCTTCAGCCTGCAACACGGATACCACTCCAAACCAACCATACCGAAACTCCAACACACATCGAACCAAGAACAATACGATCAATGTGGTAATTCAACAGAATAGTCGCAAGCTCCTGATGATGGATATATTAATGTCCGAAACATGTTGAGCACACAAGAAGTAAAATAAAATAGCAAGTGACATCAAGTTGGTCTTTTATTCTTCAACTATCACAGTGATGCACGGTCCAATAAACGTAAGTAGTGTGAATTTATATTAAATTACTCCGACATGTTTCGGTGTTAATACAACATATTCAGAAAGTGTGCAAGTTGTGTTAACTAAAGTTATGAATTATTAAAATGATAAAATAAAATATAGTGGTGTGTTGTTATGGTAAAATGTTGGTAAATGTGACCACATTTGTAGCTAACACAACTTGTCATCTCCATGAAGACGGCTTATTAACACCGAAATATGTCGGAGTAATTTAATATAAATTCACATTACTTATTTTTACATATGTTGGTATATACCAAACATTTTTTATTCAATATGCACGGTACGAACACAAAAGTAATCAGTTAAGTTTTGTATTTCTATTCATTATTTTGTAGATTTACTGAATCTGTAAGTGGAAGAACGTTTGTGAACTGGTGGAAAAACTGTTGTAACAAATTGTTTGGTAGAAGCTTAAGTGAACAGGCCAGCGAAAGGATTCAGTTGTAAGTCGAAGGAAAATTTAATGCAGTCCTATAAACAGCGATTATTAATGTGGGGGTTTTAAAAGTCGCTGTATCGGATGAAAGGTTCACGTTTAAAAATGTGCTTCATACAAGAGTGCGAAATATCTGCAATTTTGATCGACACACCTTTGACAATTTTCAGCTGTGGGATTAACAATGGCAGCACATACATTTCTGTCCTCTTATATCGTCGCAATACTCCACCTCATTGATCGTCTGTAGGTGCTCAATACTCTTTGGCTTCTGGAAACATTGTTGCCCACACCAAATATTGCGTCGTGTGAGATCGCAAGATTTAGTGCTGGGGGAGGAGAGAGAAGGGGGGTGGTTAACTGTACCACTCCATCCCATCCATTCCGGGAAGTGTTTATGGAGGAAACCTGGAACATACTGCTGTACCCTACCACGTACATACTACAATGGACTTGCAGAACCGTACTGCGAAATGTAGGCAAAAGAAAGTGGAGCTTATAGAAAATTTTAAGCCGGTTTATACTTACTTACTTACTCCAGGGTGCAGAGTCCTTGAGAAGCTAACTGGTTTGCAGCTAGTCAAGAAATTCCCCGCATTTCACAGAACCCAAAAGTTCATTACCACACTCACAAGTGTCCGCCACCTGTCTCTCTCCTGGACCAGCCCAATCCAGTCCATATATCCACATCCCACCTCCTGGAGATCCATCCTAATATTATCCACCCATCTACGCCTAGTTCTCCCCATTGGTCTCCTTCCCTCCGTTTTCCCTATCAAGACCCTATACACCCCCTCTCCTCACCCATACGCACCACATGCCCAGCCCATCTCATTCTTCTCGATTTTATCATCCGCACAATATTGGGTGAATACTGATTTCAAATCGGATTACAATTCAAAATAATGCAGAATTACATTTTTCTACTTTATGAAGTATATTTTGGAACATACTGTATGCGGAATACCGTCAATTTTATGGCCATTAGGATCCAGTGGTGAGGCTTTGTGAAGGCTGTAATGCGACTGTCTGTGTTAACAAGATTACAGTAACACATGCATAGGTAAGGATTTGAAGGCAGCCACGTGTCCTCTATTTAAATGTAACTGCCACAACATCCACTTTATTCAGGTTAATACCTGGCTAACTGATTAAAACGTGATTCGGCTTAGCCATTCCTCAGTTTTCAACAAGAATCTTATATGCAGATTTATGGAATGTTTAGTAAACTGCCCTTAAAGAAAACTAAGTAGAGAGGAAAATAGGCAGAAGGTTTTTTGAAATTTGATATTATTCTTTCGAGCCTTCATAATACTCTGGAACTGGATGTTAAAGAAGATATTAGCATGTAATGCGATTGAAATTTTGCAGGTCCGATACTTGATAACTTCTGTCAACTTAAATTTAACATTTCTTGATGGAACCGATTTCAATCTTTGTGGTCACGTGCTTGCTGAATGCGATAATCGCATTTCGGAATTGTTCGGAATTTCGAGCCTACTGACAAGACCACGACGATACTAGGCAGGAGAACAAAGACGTAAATATCCCTTGTAAAAAATATACTTTCGATACGTAATTGTCGCTGAAGGCACATGATACGTATGGATACAAGAGTTACAATACTTTTGACTCGTAGAATGCAGTTAGGAAGATTTATAAAGAGACGGCTCGATCTTACATATGGGTGGACGGCCTAAGCATATACTGGTATTATCGTCTTGCGTGGAGCCATATCTGTATGTATGTATGTATATATGTATGTATGCGTATTTATTGGGTAGGAGACGACCTTGAGACGGGTTGATGCCTCCTTCAACGAGTCCAAATCAGAAGCAAGAGCCAGAAACGTTTTCATCTGGTATGAAACTCTGTGTAGTCTGCCACAAGTTTTGCATTTTTCGAGGATCCTACTGACTCCATCGTAAGGGTAGATGACACTTCATATTTATCTACTCTGGTGTCTGCCGCGATTTAATCTTGTTGAAGGTTACCGCTGTTTCGGACGACTCGGTTGTTTCCGTCATCTATGTTGGTGAAATCATCTACTCTGAAAATTCCCAAATCATTTACCAGACTACACGGTGCTAATCCGAGAAGACTTTCGTCTTTATAGATAACGCTGTGAGAACCTGAATACAAAATTTCGGAAACCCGAATCCATGGTCCGCATTGGACTGTAGCGCCAAAGAGTTACAGGTACCTGCTACGAAGACGGACAAAGTAATGGTACAAATTTGGAGTCAGAGCATGACTAGGAAACCCGTCTGTAACGACGAAAAAGCAGAATTCATTTGTTCGGCATTGCTACTCGAGTAGACACGGATTCTAATCAGGTCGTAACACACTGAGTGTCCGTGATGCAGAGTCGAGCGCTGGTAATCCAATTTCCTTCTTTCCTGCTTGTTGCTTGGCAGTTGTATTAGATTGTGATCTTACTACAAAATCTCGTATGGACGTAGTACGTCATATCGCTTAGCCTTTTGCTCTCACTTTTAGACTCTTTCTGAATAGAGTACCTTTTTTATCTGTTAGCTCGGACTCCATTACTGCAAATATAGAACGCTGTAATACAACATGTTCACTTGTAATTCCATTTAACACTTTAAAGCGCATTAGTCACACTAAAGTTCAGAAGCTCTGCATTTTGTTAGTACGTTTTCTTGTGGTATCTTGTAGTTCTAAGACTGAACGGGAGGATCTGGCTGGTATTTGTGATAATATCATAAAATATTTTCTGTGTAATAGGAAGTAATTTATTTTAGGAACGTTAAAAAATTGCGAAAATCTATTACTAACCTGTTTCAAATGAAGCCAACTAGGTGCACACTAATTCGTAATATATTTATTTCAACTTATTTACATGTTTCGGACAACTACGTGCCCATCATTAGGAGAACTTACTGTATCTATGCGACACTGGTATTTTTCACTCTGTGTAGTTGGCTGTCTGGTCTGCTGCAGCAGAAAGCTCAGATATTAACTACTAACTTTGTATATCCGTTCGTTCGTTCGTCCGTCCGTCCATTCATCCGTCCGTGTTTAAGAAACAACTCGATGTGCAGTGGACAGATTTTTTTAGATGTTACATTTGAGACTTTCCTTCAGAAATTAAAGTTTGGTTGAAATCTGACAAAATATCGGACACTGTACGTTTACACGCGTATGTAAATTTTGTATTATATCTTGCTGAAATTTTCACCGAATGAGAACATATTCAGATATTTTTTGACGTTTTGCTGACCGTGCATCTCAGTATATTTATCTCAGTAATTAACCAACTTGATGCACAAAAGTTTTGTTTTAAAATAAGTTTATCATCAGGGGGTCAAAATTGCATTACACAGCCTCTGGTATCATCACACCTATAGGTGTGTTGATACCAGAGGCTGTGTGGTGCAATTTTGACCTACTGATGATGAGCACATGTGCTCGAAACATGTAGAGGCATGAAATAAACTTATTGTAAAACAAAAATTTTGCGCATCAAGTTGGTTAATTACTGAGATAAATAAAAATAATGTTCAGATGTGTTTTAAAACAAATAAAAACACACGATCCTATCAAATTATAGTATGTTGCTTCTGAAAATCACGTCGCTTAGAGATAATTACGAAAATTACGGAAAGAATCTACATGTCACAGATAATTCAATACGTGGCACGAACAACATGCACTTGTGTGACGAGTAACTCAAAGACACAGATATTGAATCTTAGTATGGAATACTACTGCTTTATGTTGGGTACGGATTTTAGGTTAAGATGTATTTTGCATGACGGATAATCAAAGAAAGTTAATGCAGTCGTAATGTTTAATATTTTTTGCTTTATACTTGATTGTTATTACATAATAATATGGCGTCCAGTGACTTGGGTCGTAAATTCTTTTGTTGTGACCTAATGATGAATGGCCTGAAGTTCGTGTTTTGACGTCACGTTTCTAGGAACGGAAAATATTTAATGCTTATTGCTTGTAGAAAAATATGAATTTTTGTATTTACGTATTTTAGAATAAACGTATACATTATGGACGAAATATTACTTATGATTTAGAAATTGCAAAGTATTTAGACATGCTGTAAATTGGAGGTTATAAGTGACTAAGAAATGTTACAATATCCCTATGTGTACATACAAAGAATAAGTCTCTCACATAAATAAAGTAACAGAGCCCAATAATAGTCATAACTTATTGTTTATATTCGTGAGCAAAAAGGTAAAAACCTATGCGGGTAAAATCTGATAACGTTCTTGGATGCAGCGGTCCTAAGGCGCATCAATTTTACGTTATGCGTACATTTCATGTGTTGTTACAGGTTATGTAGATGATTTTTAACTCTAATCCTGCTAACATGGAGAATATGGTGAGCTCCTAATAATGTCAACAAATGGCAGATTGGATTTAATTCGGCATTTAAACTTGAAATTGCTGGATTATTATTAATTCGAATTCGCCTGTGATTAATTGAAACCGAATTTGATGAGTATTTATTGATAACTGGAATTTGACAGAACTTTATGTTGATGAAGAAATGTGCTTATATTATCCCTTAGGATGAGTAGACAGAAACGGAAATTTTGGAACTTCAGTCTTTGCGTTGTTGAAAGTAATGACCCAAAAGACAACACAGTATATTTTTAGTCTCGAACAGTGTATGTTGTTGTGTTAAAACAATTTTGGTTTAAAAAAGTTGAATTCAGTTATTCAGCCCCTTATTTTTACTCGGGATCTCTCTTTAAGCATGTCATTAAAAATGTAAAGTACAATACTGTGTTTAGCTGCATATTATTCGTAGTTGTAAGTATAATAAAAATTCTCTAGTTTAATGATGTTCTTAACATAACATAGCTAAGGATTTTGGAAACTGTCTGAAACACAGTCTTATGTTCGGTCAGTTGGATTGTTTAATATTGTGTTGACTCGTACTCTTTGCACTTTCGTTTGCTGAAAATAAAGTAATTTGTATCAATTTTAACATAACATTATCGGATTTCTCTTGCTGTTTCTAGCAATACACGTGCTTCGAAATGTTTAAAGAAATTTAAGCTTTATATTTAATATTACCTGCTACTGAAAGCTGTAATTTCACTCGTTGTTTTTATAGATATAAATCCTGGCTTTTCCATGTTAAGGGTAGAACGCCATCTGAGGGCTTTTCAGAAGAGAAACTTCACGAGATGTGTTTTCTAACGCATCCCATCAAGGCGACATGATTAAGGGGGTGGGGTATGCGGGTAATGTAGCGTATATGGGAAAAATGAAAATGGTACACAGAATTGTGGTTAGAAGAACGAAAGACCCCGCCTTGAAGCTCTAGAAACAAATGAGTATATATAATATTGGATCGGAAAAAATTTCAAGTTTTATTATTTGACAGAACAAAGTCGTTGAAATTTTAAAATGTTTTCATGTATACGAGAGAGGCTTCTAGTGTGCACGACCATGTGATTCGAGGCATAAGTGTCGAAGAGAACATGTGCAGCAAGTCAGCGGGTGACACACTGGAACATTGGTCTTGTCTGGGAGCCCAAGGAGATATACGCGACGGTGAAAGGCTTGCGAGAACCAATTTTGGGAAAACTTCTCAGATCGTTTTAGCGACAGTGTGATTCCCATCCATGAAAATGTCCGTCTCGGAACTTGCCACAGAATTTCGATCGGGAAATGTTATAGCATCCCCCATACAGCCCGGATTTAGCACCAAGCCGCTTCCATCTGCTTCCCGCCTTGAAGAAGCATTGTGAAACGTGAAACCTTTACGTGGCTGACTCAACGCGGCATACATTCGGTTCATCTTGGTAGGACAAGCTTATGCTGTGACTATTGTTTCATCCTTCAAGGGGAATAGGTTGAAAGTGTACCAGTTACATCTTTATTGTTTATTCTTAGTTGCCTGTATTAAAGTCTTGGTCTTCCAATTATGGGTACTGTAAATTTACTTTTAGTTCCACCTTCGTACATCTTAAAAGTGAGCGGAAATGTGTGGATTGAATTTATCTATGTCAGGATAAGCACCATTGCCAGGCTTGTTTGTAAATGACAGGCGGAGAATTTCTGGAGTGAGCGATTATTGGACTGTCGAAGATTCTGCTTCGTGTTGGGAGTTGGATTGTTCCACATTACTAACACGTGATGTCACTTGCAGGAAGAGACAATTGTAAACCAAACATGACAATAAATGCCCTTTACGTTTTTTTACAATTGAAACTCAAAGTACTAAATTTTTGCGATCGTCACAATCGTTATTTCTACATGCTGACAGCAAGAAATCTTACAAAAGAAAGAGGTTAGTTGAATTCCAACAGATCTCACTGTTTGACGGAAGTGTTTTAGCGTTGTTTGTGATTGGTCTTGACTGTCATTTGCTTGTAGTTAGAAAGTTGTTTCTTGTGCGGGAGTATTTAATAGGGTTAATTTGAACAGATTTTAATTCGTTTAATTTACACAACCAAGTAATGCACTTATGTATAATATTAAAGAAGTTACACATACAGACACACGACATGCTGCCACATCACCAACTTTAAATAACGAAGTACATTACTGATTCTTATGTTTATTGGACCGTGCATCATTTTGATAGTTGAAGAATAAAAGACCAACTTAATGTCACTTACTTTTTCATTTCACTTCTTATATGCTCAACATATTTTGGACATCCGTGTTGCAGGCTGAAGCACTGCTTCAGCCTGCAACACGGATAACACTCCAACCCACCCCACACCGAAACTCGAACACACATCGAACCAAGAACAATACGACCAATGTGGTAATTCAACAGAAGAGTCGCAAGCTGCTGATGATGGATATATTAATGTCCGAAACATGTTGAGCACACAAGAAGTGAAATGAAATAATGACATCAAGTTGGTGTTTTATTCAATGTGAATAAAACTCCGACAGATGCAACAGTATGCTGATATTTACTCACTGCAGAAATATTCTACATGTTTCGGGTGTCACAGCACCCATCATCAGGATTATTAAAAACTGTACCCGCAGCCTCCGGTACAGGTCATACTACTTGTACCGCTACTCCCCTCCTACGTGGTCTGATCTTATTTATCTGATCTGATTTATTCACATTGAATTATGATGCACAGAACCACGAGCTTAAAATTTAGTGTTTTATTCTTCAGCTATATTACAGATTGTTTGAATATATAACTGTAGCAAGGAACAATATGTGGTCCCTGAGGATGATAGTATGATCGAAATATGTGGGAGCGTTTTAAGTGTTTTAATGTAAATTTTAAACTTCTTTGACATTATATTTAATTTCATTACTTGGTGTGTGTAAATTAAATAAACTTCAGAATGCACGGTGCAACGATAAAGATAGATTTTAATTCAGTTTGTGTTTCAATAACGGTAATTGTTAAAAAGGAGACTATTTAACACATGCACTTATGCATATGTAATGTGTATATATATATATTTTTACATATGCATATATATAATGTAAATCTTTTAAATATAATATTTTTGTCATGTTTCCTCCAACTGACTTGACAGTTGACATCTAAAGACGTTATGAAGTTCACCCTGACTCTTGCCAGTGTGTATAACAATATCTGTCATTAAAGCTGTGTGCAAGTTTTGCGATACAGGCTGTGGATGTAATAAGAATCTCCGTTTCATATCTTTTGCTAATTATGTTATTAAATTGTAATATCACAAATTGAGTGTTATTCCTTCTCTAACGTTTTAGCTGCTATACACAGTGAAACGGATTATGCAATAAACTACATTTAAATGCCGGTATTAGCGCCACTGTCTGTTCACCACAAATTGTGGCAGCATGGCAGGCGTGGCGCGGTATATCGAGGGTGGTGATATATCGAGGTAGCACTTAATACGGAATTTCTTCTCACAGGTCTTCATAGATGGTGAGTTTGGCGCTATATCGGGATTTGTGCATTATATGCAAGAAATGTTGATCTGTGTCTGAAATTTATAAAATTTCCGGTTTTTTTGTAAAAAATTTAATTTTTGACACAAGGTTTAAAATGAAATGTTATATTCTTTTGAAATATAATGCGTATTCTAAGTATTAGGAATACAGGACTGCATTCGTATTCGTTCTAGTGCATGTTTTATGTAATGTTACAGATGCGTACCAAAATGTAACGGAGAAGGGTTACAAAATCGCGTAACTGGAAGTGCTACCAACTATACTGCGATTTTCACCGTGATTATGAATAACGTGCGATATTTCCAAGTGCTATAGTTTGCCCACTGTGACACTTGAGAGCTTGCAGGGTTAAGTGCATTGTATTGGGTGGTAGGTTCTGCCGTCACACACACACACACACACACACACACACACACACACACACACACACACACATACACACACACACACACACACACACACACACAGCACTTCCAAGGGTATGAGAATATCGAAAAGCGATTCTGTACGAAAACACAAAAGTCTTAAGTGTCAGGTCGATTCCCCTATAATACCTCTTCCAACTGTATACGTTGCAAGTCTGGGACTTGCTTCCACATGAAGACGGCCTGAGTGTGTGTGGTTGACACTGCAGGCTCAGTGTCACCGTTTGTTCCTCACCATGCTGTTTATTACCTTGCGATGCCCATAATCGTTTCTTTATCAACGTTCTGTGTGCACTTCATGTTTCCCTTATCAAAGAACACGACTGACCCACGTCGCCTCCAGGTGAACCCATAAATCATTAAACTATTTAGTTATGTACCTTTTCAAGGAACATGCCCGTCATCGATCCCAGGCCAACGTATGTGGTGTCTGTGGTGCTGGGTACTGTTACAGGGCGCGGTTTGTATTCCGAGTGCTTCAGTTTTTCTTTGCCTGTATCTTCCCTGCCGTGATCCATACTCTTTAATTTTTCACCGACTCTATGTAATCTTCGCAAACGACAGTGTCGTTAAACAGAACATTTCTCAGAGATACGATTTTTTGCTAGAGGGATGATGAGGATTCCAGTCTTCTGGGATATTTTGCTGTGTCGCCAGTTAGATAGGTACCGACGGTACGAATGGCCTTTATGCACTCATATTCAAGGCTGGGAAAAAGTGATCCTGAAGAGGGCATTACGATCCTTCGAAACGTCGGCAATTTTAAACCCAAAGTCACAGTATAATATCCCAGAAGACTGGAATTTTTCAGCAACACTTCTCTCTCTCTCTCTCTCTCTCTCTCTCTCTCTCTCTCTCTCCCCTCTCTTTCGGTCTTATTTATGCAATAGTCTACGATGTCATTCATTCCGAAAATTGCGTCGTGCTGGGTAGCGTTTGTGCTTCGAATTCGGGAGGAACCTGATCCAACTTTGGCCCAGACACCGGCTATACCCTGTAAGGTTTCTGTTTATCTCCCTCAGTCCTTCTAGGCACATACTGACACAGCACTTCAAATTAATCCAGAACCGCTGTTTTTGTGCCTTCTTCAATTCATTTTCCACTAACCTTCCTACCATCGACATATATTCTTAACTGCTGACAGTGAATCAATCAATCTATCTGCTTTTCTTAGATCAGACGACTTTCCTGAACGTGTGGTGTGTTTATGTTATTCCTCATTTCCCACCATCTTTTAAACGTATCAGTTTTCCTTCTCTTTGTTACTTACGACGCCCTGAATTTCCCGATTTGGTCTGCAGTGTGATTGATTTTATTGCCAGTGCCTTTGTGTACTGAAGCTACATTTTAAAGTAGAAATGACACTCAAATTGACAAATAGGGGTTAGTCGCGTAACTAAAATACAATTAAGAAAATCAGTATTCGACTCTCCACCACAAATTCTGCTGCAGTACTTGCACATCGCTTTACATCGCTTTATTAGTTGTGGTTACCGTACATATTAACAAGAGTATTGGGTAAATTTCAGAACGACTGTAATTGTCCTGTTTTGGATCTGCGGTAAGAAACACAAAATGGTGCATTCATGCTTACACACACACACACACACACACACACACATATATATATATATATAAAGCACCAAACCTATTAAAACTTTACTACTACTATTACCACCACCACCACCACCACCACAAGCACTATCACCACAACCACCACCACAACCACCACCACCACCACCACCACCACCACCACCACCACTACGACCACCATCACCACCACCACCACCACCATCACCACCACCACCACCA
>Ga0123357_10012358_pt1 | contig 11012 bp, 15 predicted proteins | sample TergutEmb28metaG_FD_89873 | JGI IMG/M metagenome (GOLD analysis project Ga0123357, IMG submission 89873) | Embiratermes neotenicus P4 segment gut microbial communities from Petit-Saut dam, French Guiana - Emb289 P4 | ecosystem: Host-associated > Arthropoda: Insects > Digestive system > Gut ... | reverse complement strand
GCCACTTGAGTGATGTTTTGTTCAAAACACATTGATGTAAAACGGCATTCTGTATTCTTTCCAGAAATAGAAAAACATTTGCCGTATCTTGTTTGGTTTTGAATTTATTCGCTTCTCAAATAGGGGAGTTCTTTCTGCCGCACCCTGTATCATAATTATATACATTAAGCTTTCCAAGAAGGTGAACATGCAAAATTATCCATTAAAGAGGGTTATTAGTGTACTTGTGTTGGTGTGGTATGTATATTGTGCTTTGTCTTTAATCTAATTGGAACAGTTTATATATGTATATTTGAAGAGCGATTTGCTGTGACTTTGGAACTCATAGAATGTTTTATTTCAGAAGTTGGATATGTGATTTATGGCACATATTTACCATGTAATTCAGTACAATAATAAAACGAATGAAAAATGTGCGCTGTATTATTTCTTTTATTACTTTGCAATCCGACGTGTTTTGATCCCTTCTACCCTCATCAGGGCCACAATTCATCATGATGATTACAAGGCGGTAACAAAGTAATTGTTAAAATCCAAATGTAAAATGTTAATACCGTATCATATATTAAAAACATAGTCACTTTATAATGTTAATCGGTTGACTAACTGATACAACTCAACATTGATTTAGCGGATTGTGTTTATTGCACGAAGACAATCCACATGCCGCAAAGAAACATTACTGCCTGTTAACACTGCAACAGGCTGGAGTTTGAATTCCAGTTCCTTGTCAGATAGAATCCGTCTTGTCATACGTTTTCTATGATGCTGTTGGTACGTACTCCGTTTTACATGTGCACTTTACTTAGATGTAGACACAATCCACTAGATCATTTGTAAGTTTTATCATTTAACTGATTGATATTACACTGCAACTTTATATTTTTAATATTTTGTATTCTATTATTATTTTAAATTTGGATTGGTGTTTGAATATTCATGAAGTATTGAATTGATCCTTGATGATGGTTAAATAGAACTGATCTTGGTAACACCCAAAGACACGCTCGAGAATTAATTTTGGGAACCTGTTTGGGTGTCAAGGCTAGGTTTCTGTCCTTTTAACAGGACACAAACCAGGGCTGTGACTAGCCTTCTCACTGGACATAATACATGGAGGAGACATCATTATCTAATAGGGCTGTCATACAGTCCACTGTGTAGGAGGTGTGGAGCAGAGGATGAGACCTCAGCCCACATTCTTTGTGAATGTGAAGCTTTGGCTTCACTCAGACTTGTGTATCTGGGCTCCTTCTTCTTGGAGCCAGAGGACATCAAGAGTATAAGTTTGGGGGTCATCTGGAACTTTAGTAAAGTAACAGGGCTCCCATAAATTGATATGGGGCAAAAGGGTCCATTAATGCCTAGGTGTGTCTGGACCATAAGGTCTCAAACCAAATCGCTAATCAATCAATCAATCAATCAATCAATCAGATAGATAGACTGAAACATGTCGGATTGGAGGCAATAAGTGAAGTAATACAGTGTATGTTGTTGGTTTGCTTACTTGTTGGTTATGTGATTTTATTTCCTTATATGGAAATTGCAGAAATGGTAGTGCATCTTTAGAATGAAACTTATAAATTAAATTTTGTGATGGTTGTTCAGCCTGTGCGGACATTCTTCCATACGAACAAGAGCACTTGTGGTGAGTGGCTTACAAGAATCCGTACAGCTGTGGTGGTAGTGGCAATCCACGCTGGACAGGCAACCACTGCAGTTCGTCATGGGCATTGTGTGTTACAGGATATGGTAGATGCTAACAATACTCAGGTATGGAAATCTTATCCTTAAATATCATTCTGATTGGATCATGTCATGTCTCTTTTGCTGCCTCAGTATGAAAAGGGTGTGTCACAGAAGGCGAATGAACAATTTCACTAGTTGCATATGCAGGGTGTTTCTTATTATTTACAGTAAATGCAAGGAGCATGCTCTGCTAAAGTCAAGCCATAATATTCTGTTGATGTAACCTGACACTTACTTTGTTACCTAGATATGGAAACAGAAAAAGTTACCTCACTTAGTGGAGGGTGTACCAGTGGCAATACGAAATATTGTGGCCTGTGCATAACAGCACCTCTACTCATTTTCCGTGTGAGATGAAGCAGTTTCTGCACTGCCAGTAGCTGAATGACGAGAGAAAAACATACCTGTTTTGTGGCCTCAGTATCACCCAGTGTCGCTCTTGTTGACTTACACAAGTTTTTTGATGTTAATTTGGTTTTGTATTGAAATGTGTTATTTAAGTTTGTGGGTGAATTGTAACTTTACTGTTGTCATGTGATTTTCTAATTCTTCCCATTCTTGCCAACACAGTAGCTATAACCATGCACCTATATGTGTACGGGGACTTTGTGGTTTCATTTTAGTAGTGGTGGATGATCCATATGTTTATTACACATGCTAAGGATCATCCAGTCAATGGAGTTTTTTAAAAACAGTAAATTTTCCATTTTCTATAACATTGTTTCATTCACAATGTATTTGAAGTAACTGTTTTATTAGGTATACATTTGGTAAGGCATTCCATTTATTTTTAATTCAGTAGTGTAAAATAATTGTTGGTGTATTTACATTGCCTTTTATGCAGGGTCCTGAATTTGAGAGGGCTGTGATGTATGTATGTTGGGCTCTGTGCAAACTCCATGAACCGGAAGCAATACAAGGTCTATATGCATGGTGCAAAGATGTTGCTGGACGGAAGTTTGCTTGGTTGAAATCTGCTTCTGAACAAGCTCAAGGAAGGTGAGCCTAATACTATTCAAAAGCTTCTCCCTGTTGAGTGTTTTATTTCATTGTCAACAACAGTGGGAACAGGTGTTGGAGTGTTAAGTAATGAGTGTCAGATTTGCCTTTATATGTATTTATAGACACTATAATGTGTTTCTCCCTTGACACTGCATGACTTTAGTAGTTGTTACAGTGTCATAAAATAATAATATAATCCTGTAATTCTGTTGTATATATAGAGTGTGTCATGATTTTCAGGTTTGAAGCTGCAGCTGAAGATTATCGAAAATTGCTGGACCAGGAGTGTGTCACATCAACAGTGCACAAGTCTCCAGCACATCTGGTTGCTGATGAGAACGCTCTGTCCAGCCCATTGAAACAAGCTGGAAAAGCTGAGACAGATCAGCATGTATTGGGATTCATGGCTGATCAGGTATATGGAACAATCTGTTTTTATCCCCACTCTTTCCCTGTCATTTACTCTCTGTACAAAATTTTTATTTATTAGCATGTTGGACGTATGGTTGAGTACTGAGCAGGTTGGTGTGGCAGTCACATTCTGGATTTGTATGCAGGAGAGGTACATAAGTTTGAGTCTTAGCTGTTTTCGAGACTCTGCTTCTTCGTTCTGTTTTCTCAAGTCTGCACTGGTGGAGTCTGGGGTGATATCTTCAAGTATACCTTGACCATTTTTCTGTTGCCATGCATGACTGTTTCACCTCTGGCTGTTCTCTCAAGTCTGTGCTGGTGAAGTCTGGGGGAATGTCTCTAAGTACCCCATGACCCATTTTCTGTTGCTATGCATGACTGTTCCCCCATCTTGTTCAACAATGACGTGTGCATAATCTTCTTCTTCTTCATCAGTAGGGCCTGTAGCTAATGCCACAGATGTACTGCAGCCTTAGAAGGCTTATTGTACTCACCCTATCCCCCCGCCTGTTTGGACATTCCCACATTCGCCGCCAGTTATCTCCACGTCTACAATGATGTGAGAGATTCTAGTAGCGAAAGGTGGAACTGTGCGGGCAAGAATTGGCTGGTAATTTTTCCTTAAATTGCGACTTCCACATCAATTCAGGGATCTTTTACATGCCACAAATCTGCGACATGGGACCAACAGCTTTACTTCCCTTCCGAAGGATGGCGTGCTGAGGATTTTTTCGCCCTGAAAAATCCTGACGTCCTCGGCCGGGTTTGAACCCACAAACTTGGGTACTTTAAAGGCAGCACACTACCCTTAGACCACTGAATCCACTGTGCATAATCTAAGAGTAAATGTAAGCAGATTTAATTGTAAGTTTTAAGGATGACAGTTGATATTCCAAAACCTCAGTGTGCAATGCATGATTTCAGGTTTCTGCTATTTGAAGTAACTGAGAACTGTGCTCTTCTGGGCTGTTATGCAGTGCATAATGGTAATTTCTTACTGACATTTTGGGACAACCTATTGGTCCCATCCTCAGGGTTCAAGAATCAAGAATTCTTGAACCCTGGGGATGGAACCAATAAGTTGTCTCAAAACACCGGTAAGAAATTACCGCTACTCACAGTGTAATAACCCAGAAGAGTGCAGTTGTCACTGTGCAGTGTGCGGATTTCATTTAGAAAATTCAATAGGAATCTGTACCAGTAGAAATTATGCATATGAATGGACTGTTATTTATGTAAGAGTTATTTTACAGTTCTGCTGACATCAAATTGTAGACTGAAACAAGTAGAAGGAAATAGACTTTACAAGGCCTTCCTGGAACAAAAGAGAATGGACACTAGAATGAAATGCAAAGATATTGAGATCACTAGAATGTGTTTTTAAGTAGGATTTACTTTATTGTTATGTGTGTATGATCTTGATGTAATAATATTTGGTTTGTTTTTGAAGTTAACGGAGTGTTACAAGGCTGTGTGTAATTGGACTGATCTGATCAAGTGGAAAGAAAAGGAAGCAGAACTGTGGATGCATCAAAATGGAGGAACCCCACAAAAATATGTAAGTTTCAGTGAAAATTCTTAGCCTCTTAGAATAAGGCAAGAAGTTAATTCACATATGCGGTAACTAAAAAGAGTAAAAGAGTTCATGAAGTTACAAGTCTTGCAATGGCTTCATGATAATTGTTTGTTGTTACATGTGTTATATAATGTTAGTACACCAGAGGATGTTATATTCAGTCATTTGCATTTTTTAATCTCTGAACCTCTTAAGGGCCCCATACACTTGAAGTTAAACTGTGTATAAAAAAACACATGCGCATGCACGCGCGCGCGCGCCCACACACACACACGCACGCGCGCGCGCGCGCACACACGGAAATCAATCCACCTGCAAATCTGTAATGCTACTTTTCATTGAATCTTAACAACCAGTTTCTTTTTATGTACTAGTTTTTATTTTTTTCTCTGTTTCTGTAATTGACATCTTGATTGTACAATATACAAGGACCACACACACACGCCACTCACACACGCCTCACACACACATGCCACACACACTCACCACACACACGCCACATACACACACGCCACACACATCACACATACGCCATACATACACACCACACACACACACCACACACACATACACACATGCCACACACATACACACCACACACACACATCACACACATACACACACACACACGCCACACACACCACACACACACATGCCACACACACACTACACACACACATGCCACACACACACACTACACACACATGCCACCCCCACACACACACACATACAGGAAATGTTGAACTAAATCTTGGCCATAAATCATTAACAGTCCTGTAACATTAGCACTCTAATTTATTTTCTCTCCTTATCGGGGAGATATGTGTCTTCTCCAAAACTTCCCGACTGGCTTTTGGGCTTACCCTGTCTCATATTCATTGGCTACCAGGTTCTATCACCGCGTGTAGTTTGTAAATTGAGGCTGACTCCTTATTTCATCTAGTGCAGAGGTTAAGAATGGGTGGAGTTGTACCTCCAATTCCCTTGAATGCCTTCTTGTCTTCTTTCGGGACAGCTTTCGTTTTCACACACACACACACACGCACACGCGCACGCGCACGCACGCACGCACACGGAGCGCAAAATACTGATCTGAATGTTCTGTGGCACAGCACAGGTTTCCCACCAGGTTTGTCAGTTTTATGTGTCTTCTTGTGCGTGTGACTGTGGTGGATAAAAAGAAGGCTGTCGTTTGCTGTTTGCTAGCCATGTTGGCCATAATGTTATCCGAAAAGAAGAAAAGAAAGCGTAAAATGTGGAGTAAGGAGTGGTATTTGAAAAGGAGTGTATCATTCGATGCACATCCGCTGAATGAATTGCTAGAAAGGGATGTGCCTTGAGATGATGCCATTGTGGTGTTGGCAGGTAAACTGAGGAAACTTTGGGATTCTCTGAGTGAACTGCACAGTTCTCTGTGTGAAAGACGACTGGAAAGGACGGTTCTGAGGCCTGCGCTATTGCCTGTCAAAGCTGCGCAGTTTACTTAGTTTTTTCATCAGGCATGATGTCACACAGTAAAATCGCTGATATTTAGTTGAAAGTGTATAGGGCACATTACATTGAATGAAATGTGATAAACGTTGTGCTGATTTTTAGATCCTGAAATGGTGTGTGATAGTGGAAAGTGGACAACTGTGCCACTTTTGTTAAGGGAATATTGGTTGTAAAATGTAATGGCAGTGCAAAAATTTTCATAAAACCCTTGGTGTGATTGTGATGATGAGCTGTTGGAATTAGGGTTGTGAAATATGGTGGTAGATCAGAAACATTCTTACACATTGTGTTTAAAATATTTTTAAGTAATGTTTATAAGTCAGTATTTAGCAGGCATGGTGGTGATGCAGAACTTGCAGATTATAACTGAAAAATTTAACAGATACTAAATCTGTACTTGCACCCTTAGCTCTCTATAAAAATAAAATAAAACAGTAGTAATATTGCTCATAGATATGTAAGACTGCAGATATATGCCAAAGGAAAGTGGGTCATATCTTCTGCTTGGAACTTGCATGCTATCTATATAATTTCAGCTAATGAGCAGTGTGACAAGTGCTACACATGCTAAAGCATTGGCCAAATTTGATGAAGAAGAACTGACAGCTGTGAGTGAGTTGATGAAGTGGAATTTCCAAGGAACGACTTCAACGGAAGAGGCGTGGGACGTTGGCAGTAGTAGCAGGAAGTGTTGGAGTAGTTACAAGCTCATGGGTAAAGCATACACCATGCTGACAAGCACGGCAATGACTATAGTTGCAGACAGTGGCAGTACTGATGTGGAAACTGAGTAAGTAGCCAGAACAGAACTTGCCCAAGAGTGTGAGCAGTATGTCAGTAGCAGAAAGTTAAAAGTTTAGCACCAAAGAGGTTGGCTGAAGAAGTAACGCTTGTGGCTTGTGTTTGGAAAATACCTGGTTAGAACTTGGATGAAGCACTGAATGTCCTTGCTGTTGTTTTTCATACTCCTCCTTTGTCCTTTCATGCACAGGCTGGGATGGTACCTCACGCTGGGCTCCTGCTTCTTTGCTTGTCCTTTCCAATACATAATTCATTAATCATCCTAACATTTGCTACTCTGTATACTGAGCTACTGACAGCATCATTAAATAAACTACAAATAGGTCAATAGCTGTTAGCCTTTTGTTGTTCCCTTTAAATCACTGCACTCTTAGACCATGTTTTCTTTTTCTTTTGTTCCACAGTTTCTTTAATTGTTCATTTCTTCCTCTCTCTTCTTTCCTTCATATGCTAATGTCACTATATTAAGCATACCAAATTAACATGTAATTTTATGTTTTGTGACATAGTTACTGCAAACATTTAATTGATTTTGTATGTTCCCTAGCTTTTTTATTAATGCTGTTTCAACTTTGTGTGATTGATGAAAGAGGAATGAGCGAATAGAAGTATAAAAAATGGCGGACAGAATTTCCAGCGTCTGAGCTGATAGACGCGGGTCTTGCCGACAAGAAACTTCTCATGTTTCTGTGACATTAATTGTGTAATGTTTTGAAGGGGTCTGTAGACCATTCTTTGTGTCCCAAGTGATTGTTTTATTGATCACTCCATTTCACATTTATTTTCATGGGCTTTTTAACCCTTATTGCCCCTCCAAAGTGCAATGTGCTTATTGAAGTAAATGTCTACATATTCTTACAGCTCTAAAGGGTTCTCATAGGTGATACATTTGTAATAATTTTATTTTAATTATTTGCATAGGTACCTAAGCATAGTCAGTTAACAACAAGAGAAAAGATATTAAAGTTGCATTTTTTGCCTGTTTGTATCCAGAAATATTGTGTGGGGAGAGAAGATTCAGCAATGTTCACGTATTGCACAGTGCCATTTGCAGGAAGGTTTGAGGAATGCACCATCAGAATTCTTGCAAGAAGCTGCAGTGCTACAGTATGCTGCATTAGGGCTACAGAACATACTGGCAGGAAAACTGGATGGCAATGTGTTCACTATTGTGAGTGTCCAAGCATTAGACCAGCATGATTCTGTATCTGCACTTAAAATGGATGAAATAAGTGTTAAATGAATAAAACAGCAAAGAGAGGAACTTCATAATTTTGACATATATTCTAGAATTGTTAAAGTAATGAGGTCAAGATGCTTGTATTGGACTGAGCTTGTAGCCTGAATGGGGAGACAAAAATGCGTACGTTGTTTTGGTGGAGAAACTGCTTGGAAAGTAGCCATTTATGTGACAAGCAGGAGATGGGGAAATGATATTTAAATCGATTTTAAGGAATAGATTTTGGGCCATGCTCTTATAGGATTTTGTTCCAAGATGCACTTTGGCATTATCAATAACTCATCTTTGATGATTTTAAATACTTTACTTTGTTTTGTTTACTGTTGTCACTTCTCTTCAGGTTTTCTGACTAATATTTGTGTGCATATATTATTTCATCTGTGTGTGCCAAATGTTCCACCCATCATGTGATCTTTGCTTATTATACCAAAATATGGTAAAGGATACAAATTATAAAGCATTCTGCTGTTGAATTTTCTCCAGCCACCATAATTCTTCTGAAGCCCATTACTAATGAAACAAGAATTTATAATTTTCCTTTGTGTAATGATGCTGTGATACGTGAATCCTTCTTGCAGATTGATGACTGTATTGTTGATACCCTGAGTTCATCTCTCCTGACCCAAGTTCTCTGGTGGGGGAAATACTTCAACCTGGCTGGAGGCAACATGCTAGGAGGTGGCCTTCCTTGTCATTCTTTGTGGGTGAACCAATTAATGCTAGAGGTGTCCAGAGTGTCTCGTAAAGAAGGCAATCTTTTGCTGTCCCAGAAGTTACTCATCGATTATCTAAAATCAGAAGATGGTTTGCTATGTGTTGGCACAAACACTAAGCTCCTATTGGAGGAGGTTGCACAGAGTCTTGTCAACATGGCTGTGAAAGGGGAGGAACCACTAGTACCTATTTCTATGGTGTGGAGTGCTCAGAATGCTAAGGCACTCACTGAAGTGGCAAAAGTACTTTATGGGTGAGTTCCATTGTTTTACAGTTTGTACTTTCATTGCTGTTTTTCAGTGCACATGAGGTAGAGAGATAAGTTAGTTGCAGTTGTAACTCTTCCAAAATGTATTCAAAAGGTACCTGATTTGACTTTAAGCTGAGCATGGGATTTGGCTTCAAATTTTTTTCAGGCCCTCTAGGCAAATACCTGATGGTACAATGAAGTAGGCCATTACTTCTCTTGTTTTTATATTTTATCACTGAAACATATGGATAAACTTTTATAAAATTTGGTACTCAGGCAGTCTGCTCTAATGTAGGACATTCTGGTCCATATTGGTCCTGTTAAGTTTTATGCTTTATTAAATGCAAATTTTACTTGTTTTAGTTGTCTTAGTCCTCCCTTTATTGTTCAGAAGAATTGTATGTACTATTTGGGAGTCATCTCTGTGCCTGTAGAAGATGGGGAGACATAGGGAAGGACACACTTAGCTTATATTGTGTACGGAATCATGAAGCTGAATCTTGAACTGTATCCAGTTGTTATAGCTGATTATGACACATATCATTTGATAGAATTCGTGAACCCTTTTTCTGTCAGGCATGCAGTAAGTTGAGAATTATTTATATAATTACAGTGTAAAGTGTGTAGGTAAGTTTTCTTTTATGCTGCAGTACATTCATATTGAAACATGTTTGCATCGTCCACTGACATATTTCTTTATCATTTGTAGTATAAAGTAATTCTTAGGTTGATGCTTGCAGTATGGATGAGGTGTCTGTTTTTGTATGAATTGATGCTGTGTCACTGGGAATGTACATCCTGTTGTGTCAGTGCATTCTAGAGGTATCATCTGCAAGGGTTAAAACAAAGATGAGACCACTGTGGTGTCTGAAAATGTCAGGAACAAAATACACATTGATCATTGTCATGTCCCATAGAAACTGATATTTTATCTGTGGTATAGCTTTAATTTGAAACATTTGTGACATGGTTGTATTTAAGTGAAACATGTAGAGAAATGCTTTCTGACCGTACTGTGTCTGCAGCAGTACGGTTGTATTTGTAATAAATGAATATTAAATGTTACAAGGAATGCAGCAATACAGAGAATGCGTTTGGAGTAAAAGTGTGCACTGTAAGTCTGGACTGGTCTTTCTCCTGCTGCCAAACGGTCAACGCCTGGAGTCGCAGGCTGTGAAATGCTCTTGGTAGCCAATTTAGAGTCATAGCTGAAGATAGGGAAGCACTGTTCAGCTGGATGCAAGAATAAAATATGTCATTACCTTCTAGCTTTTAGTTTTGTGTACAAATTTGAAGGGATTCTCTTTCTCATAATGTGCTCACTGTTCGCAGCTTGGAGAAACATGACTGTGCGGTGCAGGTGTGTGCAGTTGCTGCACTGAACCTTGCGCAGCAGGTGGCAGAGAATGACTTTCAGCTCCGTGACCGGGGATCGAGGTTGCTACTTACTCTTGCTAAGTGGCTACAGCAAGAGAACCATCTTGTGTCAGCAGAAGCAGACAATGACAGAAGTGCTGTGGGACGACTGTTGGCATGGGAAAAGGCTCACTATAGTGTTCATGACCCTTCCATCTTTGGCAATATTGATGTTCGAAGTAAGGAATGCTTGTTATAGTGGATTTTGCTTAACCTTTTGGCGCCGGAATTATATTTTTAAATTTTAGCACACTCTGTATATAAAATGTGAATAAAACAGGAACCAAATATGTTAGAATTATGAAACAAACTGCATTTTGAAGAGAAAAAAAACGGAGAGTATATACCATGTTTAAAAT
>Ga0123357_10012355_pt1 | contig 11012 bp, 8 predicted proteins | sample TergutEmb28metaG_FD_89873 | JGI IMG/M metagenome (GOLD analysis project Ga0123357, IMG submission 89873) | Embiratermes neotenicus P4 segment gut microbial communities from Petit-Saut dam, French Guiana - Emb289 P4 | ecosystem: Host-associated > Arthropoda: Insects > Digestive system > Gut ... | reverse complement strand
CATAACGTCAAGCACGTCACGCACGAGCGAGGGGTCAAGCGCGCTCGTCGCCTCATCAAAGAGCATCACGTGCGGCTCCATGGCAAGCGCTCGCGCGATAGCGACTCGCTGTGCCTGACCGCCGGAAAGCTGCGAGGGCAGGAAATCGGCGCGATCGCTCAGGCCGACCTTCTCAAGCTGCGCGGTCGCGATTGCCTTCGCTTGCTCCTTGTCCAGCTTACGCACTTTCTTCAGCGCCAGCTCCACATTGCCGAGCGCGGTCAGATGCGGAAACAGGTTGAACTGCTGAAACACCATGCCGATCTTTGCGCGCAGGGCGTCAACGTCGGTCTCCTTACTGTTGACCAGTTGGTCTTCAAACCAGATCTCACCGGCAGTCGGCGTCTCGAGCAGGTTGATGCAGCGCAGCATCGTAGACTTGCCGGATCCCGAAGGCCCCAGCACTGAGATCACCTGTCCCTTGCGGCAGTAGAAGTTGATGTCATGCAGGACGACGTTGTCGCCAAAGATTTTCTTCAGGTTCTTGATGCGGATGATCGCATCAGCGGGCATCGCAACATCAAGCGGCGTGCCTTCTACCAGAGTCGGCTCGCCTTTTATCTTATCAGGAACGTCAGCTCCACTCTGCTTGCCGAGCCTCAGGCGCTCCATATCCAAGTTCATCTCTCTTTGATGGTCGAACGAGTCACCTAGTGCCATCGTTATCTCACCTCGCTATTCAAAACATTCTCGCGATGCGAGACCACGTGGGCTGAATCGCCCACCGTATCATCGAGCCGCGGCGGGCGTTTGCCCCGCTTCTCGCGCGGCGAGGTCACCGCTCCCCCGTCGCCTCCGTCCTGTTCGGCCAACTTGTTCTCCATACGCGCCACAAAACGCCCCAGTGGGATCGTGATGAGCAAGTAGAAGAACGCCGTGACGATCAGCGCCGACTGGTTGTAGGTGGCCGCCGCAATGACCTTGGCCTGCATGACCATCTCAAAGACCGAGACGGCCGCGAACAGTGAAGTGTCCTTGAAGACGAGGATGAACTCAGAAAGCATTGTCGGCAGGATACGTCGGATGGTCTGGGGCAGGATCACAAAGCCCATCGTCTGCCACTTGCCCAAGCCGAGCGAGCGCGCGGCTTCGTTTTGCCCCTTGGGAATGGACTGGATGCCCGCGCGGAATATCTCGGCCTGATAGGCTGCCGTATTGATAAAGATGATGAAAAGCGCTCGCAGCCAAATAGTCAGGTCGATCTGGAAGAAGACTATCTGCTTCAGCGGCATCTGCAGGGCTTTATAGCCCGGTATGAACGGAAAACCAAAGTAAATGATCAGGATCTGCAGGAACATTGGCGTACCACGAACAACATCGATATAGACCGTCATAAGCCAACGCAAGGGCTTGACCCTGCTCATCTTCATAAACGAGACCAGAAGGCCTCCCGGGATACCTAAGACAAAACCGATCACTCCGAGCAAGAGTGAAACAGGTAAGCACTTCAGAATGGGCAGGAACGCCTGACCGATATAGTGGAAATTGAAGAAGATGCCCGTGATAGGGTAGTTCTCCCACCAGTGTATGAATGCTTGAAACACGCTGAACGCTTCCTAACCTTTTATCTTGGTTGTGTGCTTGTCATCGAAACAGTACGCTTGTTCGTTTTGTGAACTCAGACAGGAGCCGCCGTGCCCGCCCAGGCACGGCGAATCTCCCTCTGATAAACGTGAGCCAGACGCCCGTTACTGGGGCATTACCGGCGGATTAGTGTCATCGATATACTGCTGGTAAAGCTTCAGGTAGGTGCCGTCAGCGATAACATTCTTCAGAGATTTGTTGATTGCGGCGGCCAGGGTATCTGACCCCTTGGGGAATGCCAACCCGTAGTTCTCAGTATCAGCACCCTCGATCTTTCCAAGATTGATGGCGTTGTAGGTCGCCTGCTTGGTATAGTTGCCAGCAACCGGACCGTCAATGATGACCGCATCGACTTCGCCGGCCGCCATAGCGGTGAAGCAATCCTGACCGCCTGTGTACGGCTTGATGATGACGCCGGTACCTTTAAGGTTATTGGTGGCCCAGATATTACCGGTCGTACCATTTTGCACGGCAACCTTGTTGCCCTTCTTCAGGTCCTTGACCGACTTAATGCTTGAGTCCTTGGGCACTGCCAGCGCCTGCACTGACACGAAGTAGGGGTCAGAGAAGAGGATATTCTTCTGGCGCTCAGGTGTGATCGTCATCGCGGAGGCTGCCATATCGAACTGGCCGGATTTGGTCTGAAGGCCTGCGATCAGCGCATCCCACTCGATGTTGACGAACTTGACGTTGACGCCCATATCTTTGCCGATCGCCCTCATGAGATCCATGTCAAAGCCCGTGAAGTTATTGCTGGCGTCCATGAATTCCATCGGAGCAAAGGTCGCGTCGGTTCCGACCGTCAGGGTCTCTCCGTCACCTGCGACCGCATTGGCCAGCGCCGGGTTCTTCGTGCTAGTGCTGGTACTGGTGCTGTTGCTGTCGCTGTTGTTTGACGTGTTGGACGATCCGCAGCCTGCCAACGTCAGCATCAGCGCCATAAGCACTGCCACAGCCACGACCAACCAGCTTGTACGCTTCGTGTTGTTCTTTTTTCCGTTCATCTTGTTCTTGTTCCTTCCTATGGTTACGAGCCTGCCCATATCAGACGCGCCTTTTCCTTCAAACGCTCGAACCTTATAGTTCGCTGATACAGTGCCCCTAAGGGGGACGCCGGAGCGTTCTCCTTATCTACCTAGGGGTATAGGGGTATGATTGTACGCGCAATCAGTCAACCATCGCAAGCTTCTTTCAGATATTCCTGCGAAAAGTAGGTTCTTTTGCAGAAACTGCCTCCCGTTATACCGCTTTCGTGACTAATTCCCCGCTCCTGATTTTGCAAGCGCTTCATCAAGCGTCATAGTCCCCGGAACGAAGTCGGGTTGCCCGCCAAAGTACTTTTCATAGATCTTGGCATACTCGCCGTTATCAACAATGGTCTTCATCGCCTTATTGAAGTCGTCGCGCATCGCGCTCCCTTTCGCGGATTTCTGAAAACCCATGCCCAGATATGAGTCTGTGCCCGTGATACGCTGGGCCATCTTCGCCTGACGCACCGGCGCTGCGCAGAAGTTCGCCGTGGTCGAATAATCCTGAATGATGCACTTCACTTCTCCGGACTGCATCGCCTGAAACAGAGCGGACGTGTCTTTGTTCTGGAAGAATTTTACGCCTTTTGGCAAGTTCGCCTGGGCCCATCCTGCGCCGCTGCTACCCAGCTGTACGCCAACCGCATCCCCTGCCTTGAGTTGTTTCCAGTCAGTCAGTGTCGAGGATTGAGGCACCGCCATTCCGTAGCTATCCATAAAATAGGGCGCGCTGAAATAGATCGCCGCATTGCGCTCGGGCGTAATGGTGAGAGCGGAGCAAACCATATCAAAGTCATCACCCGCATTAAGACCGGGAATAATCCCGTCCCAGTCGTAGGTCTTATACTTCACCTTCAGGCCCATAGTGCTCGCCATGGCGTTCATGACATCGACATCAAAGCCCTCGATGGTCTTGCCGTCAGTTCCAACCGATTCAAACGGAGGAAACGTCGTATCCGAGCCGACGGTAATTGTTTTGTCAGCGCTCGCGATCAGCGTAGAAGCCCAGGCGGGGGTCTTGATACTTGGGGAGGTCTTGGCGGTGGTATCGGTCGTGCTCTTGGCGGAGCCGCAGGCGGTTAAGCTCAGAAGCAAGACAAGAGCAAGCGTCAGCACTGCCACTGTGCGCAACGAACGAACAGGCTTCTTGAGTGTGGTGGTCATAGTGGATTTCCTTTCCTGCGGGCTTCTTTTCACCCTGGTCTCATGCAACAAGGGCAACCCTTGATCGCTTACTTTACTACGCTATAGTAATGGAGTATCAGGGCCTTGTCAAGAGGCTTTGTGAACTTTTCGGTTTTGTTCCCCTGGAGGCGCTCGTTACGGCTACGGAGCCAGCTGGTCGTCCCCTATCCACGTCCGCATGATAGAAGTCAAAGCGCCAGAATCGTTTAACGATACCAGCAACGGCTTCAGTGTGCGCATCAGCTCAAGGTTATCCGCACGAATCGCAACGCCCCGATTGGTGTCCGCCAAACTGAGAGGGCGTACAAACTCGAGTTTGGCGCCTTCTAGCTGGGCATAACGCAGCACCACGTAGTCGCCCGCCACTGCCACAGCCTGCTTTTTCTCACAGGCCTGAATTGCCGCGCTGAGCGTAGGATAAAACTGCAATGTCGCGCTCGCATCCACTGAAGACATGCTCGACACAAGCGTCACTTCAGCCGCGGACCCCTCCTGGCAAGCGGTCTTTGGCAACTGAGGCGTAGCTGCAACCTTTGTAGCTTCGTCGCTCTGCGCGAAGAGTGACTGCGTATCCTGATAGTAGGTCTGCGCTACTACAAGTCCTGATACGTCGGCCGGCGCAGAAAGCGCGATATCAATCTTGTTACCCTCAAGCGCCGCCACCATCGTATTCGGCGTCGTCGCAACGAACATCGGCTTCAGGCCCAGATGCTTTGCGAGCGTACGTCCCAGCTCGATGTCAAAGCCTTCATAACCTGAAGCAGTTTTTGCGGCGAAAGGCGCCATCCCCAAGTTGACGCCTATGTAGAGTTTGCCCGCTTCATGAATCGCGGGGGGCTTAATCTTTGGAGTGAGTTCTGCGGTAGTCGCAGCACTTTTGGGGGTACAGCCGCATAAAGACCCCAACATAAGCAGAGCAAGCGTTACAATGAACACAGCCCGCAGGCGCGCTTTAGCTCTTATTCCGTTGTTCTGGCACTGCATAGCCCGCCCTCCTCTGACTTACTAGGCACTTCTCTGCGGCTGACCTGGTCTTTGACCCCACACTCGCATACTGGAACGTTTGCCTGATATCATCTCACTACTAGCCCTCTCGCCGGACTCGCAGAAGTTCTGCGAAAACTCCGACGGTATGTCTTACACCTAAGATGCGCCGTGCTCACCAGGACTCCTGTCGAGACCCTGGCTTATGTGGATCCTTTTGACCGCATCTACCCTGGACTAAGCGTCGGTTTGACGCCGCAACCACAGACCCACAGAGAAGTAAAGGTTATTGTAGCAAAATTTCTCCTACATTGTGCGAGCTAAACAAGCAACGCGGACTTCAGCTGCGCCCCCATCCATGAGCAACTGAGCGCAGGCTTGCGCTGTCGCGCCCGTCGTGAACACGTCGTCGACCAAAAGCAGACGTTGATAGCGAGGCGCCTCGTGCGCGTCAGGACCTGGCTGAAAGCTCTTCGCCACCTCAATACGACGCTGCTCACGATTCAGCGTGCGCAGATCAGTCGAGCAGAGACGCTCCAGGAAGCGTCCAACTGGCAGCTGCAAGCAAGCGGCTACGGCATACGCGATACGCTCGCCCTGGTCGAATCCCCGGCGGCGGCGCGCCGCCTCAGTGACCGGCACATAAGCGATCGCGTCAGCCCAGCCCGGCCACTCACTGGCAATACGCTCGGCAAGCAGAAACCCGAGTTCTGGCGCAAGGCGCTCCTCCCCGGCGTCCTTCATGATAACGATAGCCCGGGCAAGCGCGCCATCAAGAGGGCCCAGCACAAGAGCCTGAGTGAACGCAAAAGTCGACTGTGCGCACTCCGTGCAGACAAGCGCCCCCTGGGGCGCCCCACAGCGCGGGCATGCGTGCCGGAGATCGTAAGACGCAGCCAGTTCCTCACGACACTGCACGCAGAATAGCTCGCCCTGGCTCTCGCAACCACCGCAACGCGTTGGCGCGATAAGCTCCGCGAACGCGTCGCGCAGGACGGGCCAAAATTCTGCTGCTGGTCTCTTAAGTAAAGCTGTCATAGCCCGCATGATATCATACGGGCCTTACCGAAATCTTACCCGGCTGGGATGAGAAGTTACGCCAACGTGGCAGCGATAGGCCCCTCGTAACCGTCAGCATCCGGATAGATAACGCCGCGCTCAGTGATGAAGGCTGTAATGTGAGCAGCAGGCGTCACATCAAAAGCCGGGTTAAAGCTCTGGACATGGGTCGGCGTCGTCTTAAACCAGGCATCAAAAGCAAAACCGCCCCCCTTGCGGCGGATCTCCATCACGTGGCCCTGCGCCATGGCCAGCTGGGAATCTTCGCTATTACAGACGGCCTCGAGCGCACGCTGCATCTCGGGCGTCGTCGCATCAAAGCGCCCCGACACAGTCACCCCCTCAAGTTCACGAGGGTCGCGCAGCTCAATAGCGATCTGCGAACCGTCGGCAAGCGCCTGGTCAAAAGTCGAGGCAGGCGCCGCAATGTAGAACGGGATACCGTGTTCCTTGGCCAATACGGACAAAGTGTAGGTGCCGATCTTGTTGGCGGCGTCCCCATTAGCGCAGATGCGATCTGCCCCGACGATAACCGCGTCAACCTCTCCCTGGTGCATGACGAAGCCCGCCATATTGTCCGCAATGAGAGTCGAAGGGATACCCGTCTGCAGGAGCTCCCAGGCCGTCAGCCGCGCACCCTGGTTAAGAGGGCGCGTCTCGTCAATCCAGACGTGCTCGACATGGCCTTGTTCAGCCGCCGTGTAGATGACGCCGACAGCAGTGCCATAAAAAACAGTCGCAAGCGAGCCTGCGTTGCAGTGTGTTAAAAACGCGGTCGGCTTGTCGAAGAGCGCGGCTCCGTTTGCAGCTAGACGTCGATTGATCGCCTCATCCTCAGCGCAGAGCTCTTCCGCGGCAGCAATGATCGCCTCGGCCAGTCGCTGAGGGGTCAAGCCCTCCGCGCTTGCGGCCTGTTCTTCGACGATCATGCGCATCCGTGCTACCCCCCAGCTCAGGTTGACCGCTGTCGGGCGTGCTTCGGCCAGCTCTTCGCAGACCTCCGCGCAGCGCTTGCGGTACTCAGCGTCAACCTTCTCGAACTGGGCGCCTTCGGTCATACACCAAAGCGCGACTCCCAACGCCCCGGCTGCGCCCAGCGCGGGAGCTCCGCGCACTGCAAGAGACTTGATTGCCAAAATGAGCCCCTCATAAGTAGCACAGACCAATACATCACCGGTCAGCGGCAGGCGCGTTTCGTCAAGCAGGTAAACTTTGTCGTCCTCCCACCAGATCGTACGAGGCAGATTATCAACTGTCATGCGTGTCCTCCTTGGAACAGAGGGGACGGTTCCTCTTTTTCACACTAGTGTGGAACAGAGGAACCGTCCCCTATCTTTTCTCGTATCCTCTCGCCCTCGGCAGTGCGTCCTGCAGAGAGCGGCTTGAGTTCATCGATCAAGCTTTGCAGATCAGCTGGCAGTGCGTCAGTGAAGGCAAGCGCGGCGCCAGTAACAGGATGTGTGAATGCCAACGAATACGAATGCAGGAACTGGCGCTGAAGCCCGCGGTTCGCTCTCACAGCACGCCGTCCGTAAACTGGATCACCCACAACCGGATGCCCGATGTAAGCCATGTGCACGCGGATCTGGTGGGTACGTCCCGTGAACAACTTGCATTCGACCAGCGTGTAGCCATCATCGAAACGCCCTGCTTCAAAGCGCTCAAGAACCGTGAAGGTTGTCACGGCGCTCTTTGCAGACGGGTGGTCAGAGATTGCCCGTTTATAAGGGTCGCGGCCATCACGGGCAAGCGGCGCGTCTATCAGGCCAGTGTCCTGATTGATCCACCCATGAACCAGGCAGAGATAGCGACGATCGACGGTACGCTGTCGGATAGCATCCTGCAAAGCGATCTGGGCCTCGTCACGTTTGGCCGCAAGCATCAAACCTGAAGTGTCCTTATCAAGCCGATGCACAATACCCGGGCGCTCGGCCCCCTGCATCTGGCCCAGTTCATCGAAATGCCAAGCGAGCGCGTTGGCCAGCGTGCCGGTCCAGTTCCCCTGAGCGGGATGCACGACCAGGCCCGCCGGCTTGGACAGCACGATGAGATCATCATCTTCATAGCGAATATCGATCGGGATAGGTTCCGGAGTGAGAGTGAAGTCCGGGCCGAACGGCGCATGAGCTTCAAGTGCAGCACAGATGAGGTCGCCAGGCGCCACGCGATAGTTCTTAGTGGCTACCTGGTCTCCGACCGTGACCTGGCCGGCCTCAATCAAACGAGTTGCGGCCGATCTGCTGACAAGTTCTGGCCACGTTGCCAGGACGCTATCAAGGCGCTGTCCCGCCTGCTGTTCCTCTACGGTACGCTGAACTACGCTCACAGGCGCTCATCCCGTTCCTTCGAGGCGAGCTCACCCAGACCATCAAAAAACACGAACCAGATCCCAAAAATGATGACGCCAAAGGTCATGCACATATCGGCGATATTGAAGATCGCGAACGGAAAAAACGTCACATTGATCAAATCATAGACCGCGCCAAATACGACCCGGTCGATGAGATTGCCAACGCCGCCCGCTGCGATCAGCGCGGTGCTGATGACTGGCAGGGGCGTACGCGGATGTTCGTAAAGCCAAAATACTATAATGAACGCCGCCATGATCAGCGCGACCACATAAAAGATCGGCATCTGGCCACGTAGAATCGAGAACGCGGCGCCTTCGTTTTGGATCGAGCGCAGATAGAACAGCCCGGGGATGACCGTAATGGTCTTCCCCAGGGGAATGAACGTACGTTGCACTAACTTCAACACCTGGTCGCAAGCAAGCATACCCAGCACGATACCAATGAACCAGCGCCCCGGAAAGCGCATCTTTTGTTCAAGCCAGGCCTTCAGGGACATAGTACTCCCTACTCAGCCTTCGGATGGCTCTCCGCGTTGAAGCCAATCTCGTGCAACGTTGCCGCACAACGCGGGCAGACTTCGGGATGGGTGGCGTCGGCGCCAAGCATGCGGTAGTTCCAGCAGCGCGGACACTTCTCCAGCTCCGTGTGCGCGACTTCAACCTGCGTCTCAGCAGGCATGGCCAACGCAGAGTCTTCGACTACCGTTACGGCCGCGACGATAAAATATTCCTGCAGAGTCTCAGGCTTCCGTGCGCGCAGAAGCGCGGCCGTCACAGGATCACAGGTAAGCTGCAGTTCTGCCTCCTGGGACTTGCCAACGACACCCCCGTCGCGCGCTTCTTCGAGCGCCTTGGTTACCTGCTCACGCACCGCGCGTAGCGCCGTGAAAGCTGCACTGATTGCAGCGATCTCCTCGTCGCAGAGGCGGATTTCGAGCTGCGGCCAGTCGCAGAGGTGTACCGAAGACAAGCCGCCCTTGTAGCTGTCCGGCATGAAGCTCCAGACCTCATCGGTCGTAAACGCCAAGGTCGGCGCATAGACGCGCACGAAGACCTGGAGGAGTTCATAGAGCACGGTCTGCGCGCTGCGGCGCAGGGGGCTATCCGGCGCCTCGGCGTAGAGGCGATCCTTCAGCAAATCCAGGTAGGTAGCGGAAAGCTCTGTCAGATAGTCAACAGCAGCACGCTGGGCCACATGGAACTCCCAGTTGTCATTAGCGGTCGTGATCTGCGCCAATACCTCACGCAGGCGGATCAGCTCGGCCTTGTCGACCTCCTGAAGCGCGGCATGCTCCACCGCGTCACTCGGCGCAAAACCATCCAGGTTGGAGAGCAGAAAGCGGAACGTGTTACGGATCTTACGGTAGGACTCGCTGATGCGCGCCAGGATCTCGTCAGAGATGCCCACGTCCTGTGAGAAGTCGGTCGCAGCCACCCAGAGGCGAATGATATCAGCGCCATACTGGTCGGCCACATCGATCGGCGAGATCGTGTTGCCGATCGACTTGCTCATCTTGCGACCCTCGCCATCAACCGTGAAGCCGTGCGTGAGCAAGTTCTCGAAAGGCGGCTGTCCATAAGCGGCCTCACTCGTGAGATAGGATGCCTGGAACCAGCCGCGATGCTGGTCGGAGCCCTCCATATAGAGTTGCGCCGGATAGCTGAGTTCCGGGCGCGTCTTCAGCACCGAGGTATGGCTTACGCCGGATTCCCACCAGACGTCAACGATGTCGGACTCGGGTACGAGCTCCGTGCAACCACAATCGGGACAAGCCGTGCCCTCGGGCAGGTAGTCAGCAGGATCCTTCGTGAACCAGGCGTCGGCGCCCTCGGCTTCGAAGAGCGCAATGATGGCGTCAAAGGTCGTCTCGTTAGCGACAACCTGGCCGCACTTCTTGCAATGGTGAACCGGGATCGGCACGCCCCAGCTGCGCTGGCGCGAGATGCACCAGTCAGGACGATCAGCGATCATCGCTCCCATGCGGTTGCGCGACCACGCGGGGATCCAGCGAAACTTATCGAAACCCTCCAGCGCGCGCTGGCGCAGCCCCGTGTCTTCCATCGAGACAAACCATTGCTCGGTCGCACGGAAGATGACCGGCTTCTTGCAGCGCCAGCAGTGCGGATAGCTGTGAGTCATGTCGGCGCTTGCAACCAGCAGATCTCTCTCACGCAGCCACGCGAGGATGGTATCGGCCGCCTTGAAGACCTCGAGGCCCTTGAAGGGGCCGCCACCCGGACCGAAGACCCCGTTGTCATCGACCGGCATCTTAGTCGGCAGGCGCCAGCGCTGCCCGGTCAGGTAGTCATCCTGGCCGTGACCCGGCGCCGTATGGACCGCGCCCGTACCGGAAGTCAGCTCGACATAGGGAGCAGTGACGACCACGCCACGGTCATCGGGAAAGATCGGGCAGGCATAGTGCAGGCCCTCAAAAGCGCTGCCAGGGAGAGTCAGTATCTCGCCTGCTGCATCTCTGACATACTGCAGAGACTCGGTTTCCAGGTCCCAGCCAGCATCAGCGGCAACCGCCTCGGCCCGCTCGCGCGCCATGATCAGCACCTGATCGTCGCGCATCACACCCACGTACTCAGCTTCAGGGTTCAGCGCAACCGCCACATTGGCAGGCAGGGTCCACGGGGTCGTCGTCCAGATGACGAGAGAGACCGGCAACGGGCCTGCCTCAGGATTTTGCTGACTCGCAACATGGAACGCTTGAGGCGCCTCATCGAACGCGAATTTCACATAAATCGATGGCGAGGGCTCATCAGCATATTCGATCTCT
>Ga0123357_10012354_pt1 | contig 11013 bp, 5 predicted proteins | sample TergutEmb28metaG_FD_89873 | JGI IMG/M metagenome (GOLD analysis project Ga0123357, IMG submission 89873) | Embiratermes neotenicus P4 segment gut microbial communities from Petit-Saut dam, French Guiana - Emb289 P4 | ecosystem: Host-associated > Arthropoda: Insects > Digestive system > Gut ... | reverse complement strand
TTCTTCTTTCCCACCTTACCTCCTGTACACCCACTAAATCTAATTTATACTTTGCCAATACCCTGGCTGCTGCTGTATGTGAACCTGCCCTCTACAGGCTCCTAATATTCCATGTACCAAATCTCATGTCCTTTTACGTTGCTTAGTTCGTACCAAAGTATCAGTCCAGATCCGAGACTTTCTGTATCAATATAGCGTAACAAGATATATTTTTACGTTGAGGAGTTGTTAGCACCTCGTCCAACTCCCGGCTGTAGGAACATCTCTTGTCGGATGTCGCGACTGCTTTTTCAATATTTTCGTATTTACCCTTTATATTGTAGGCCGTTTCTCCATCCGCAACCTGAGGAGAAACCATACAGTGGTGACAGGGAAAAACACTTATCACGGCCTTTGTCACACAGTCTGGTTTCATGTGTTGTCAGTAAAAGGCATGTAAAGCACAGTGTAAGGTGCATTTTTTCTGTTAGTGTTTGAACAAAAGAGCATAGTACGAGAATTTTTAATTCGGAAAACTCTATAAGGAAGAAATCGTAAGAAAACAGTCGTAAGAAATTTAGAATTTGATTTTCTGGGGTTTCATTTCGTTAGAAAACAACAATGTATCACATGGGAAAAAATCTGAAAAACTCCCCATTTTAGAATAAGAAGTGACATCAAACACGAAGTGTTCTTCCAGAATACACATTAGACGACACTGTGCTGCGATTAGAAACACTTCCACGAAAGTCTTTTCAACAGTTTTCACAGCAGTTCTGTGTGTCGAATTCATCTGTGCAAGCAGCCAAAAATTTACCTAACTTGAAAGCGTACAAATTTATAGTTGTTCAAAAACATCAAGTGGTAGGTCAAGTTCCTATGCAACGTGCATTTCAGCTCCTGCCTTCAGGAATCTTTATATAAACAAGCCACAAACGCAGGTTCGAAGTTGAAGAAATCATCAGGGGCGGGTTATTAGCATTATCTGTACGCCATCTTTATACAGTACTTAATAATCTGAACCCCACATATTAAACATATGTGAGAGATGAAGGAAGGGATTTCTGAGACTTACACAGTCGCACGCATATGTGTGTGTGTGTATGTATATACACACATACACACACACACACACACACATACACACTGTATATGCAGTATGAAATATGAGGTCCTTAAGCAAGTCGTGTGTCTGGATTTGATTTTTAATTTAACTCGATTTACATGCGGTAAGGAACGTAAGGGACTTCTGGTTTTTTTATTCAACTCTTTGTCCATACATCTAAATGAAACCCAGCCTCATATTCCACCTGGTTACTTCATAAAGTACATCTGCAGTTCTTTATCGCAAAGCCAACTTATTAGGCAGGAAACACCGAAAAGTCTGGCAAAAGTCCATACGCAGTTTGAGTTTCCGACTTGGTTTGGAAACAGCAGAATCTCTGTCCACGATGGACTGGGCCTATCTATAAAGTCATGTGTGAAAATTCTGGCTCCAAAAATCATATAAGCAACTACCATGTCTGGCCAGCCTTTGAACTCGTCTTTCCATCTCGTCAGCCAGTAGACGAAATGAGGTAGAGAGAAAGAATAGAAAGGCCACTTGACATTGTTTGTTTCTCTTTGGAATCTCCACTTTCAGCTTTCTTCTCTGTGTGTAAAGAGAAAAATTTTGTTCTGTACCCTACAAGAACCTTAGTAATATTGTTGTAACTGCTCTCCGGAATTCACTGACAGACTATATAAACAAAATTACTGCCTTTTGGTAAGAAGCAACAGACAAGTCAAAATAACCGATATTTTTATATCCCACCTTCAGAGACTTCAAACCAACACACATTACACAAAAGTTGAAAAAGGAGCAAAACGTGTCACTGACTTGTAAATATTACTATGATTCTAAGAGTGTCAGAAAATTTATTCCACGCTAGAAAGAGTCGTGCGCATCCTCTTTTAATATATAACACATATGGAACATCGCTCGGGGACCTTGTGTGTCATCTTTCAATAAAAATATAAGTCCATTGGACGATAGGAAGAAAGTTAATAAATATCCCCTGTCTTAAAAAATGCAACCCGAAAGGCTAACATTTTTCCAAAGTAACTTCATTTTATTTCGTAAAATTATGGAAAAAATGATGAAATCGCAAGGTAGATTGTAAATATATGATGTATAGGGTTCATATGCAGCGTTATAAAATATGTGGGGAGATTAGTGAAATAATTGAACAAAACTCTCATCTCTATTTACAAGATCAAAGTTTTGTGTATAATCGAACTTTTGATTTTCCTTGCAGGTTCATACTTACTTACATACTTCCTTCCTTCCTTTCTTCCTTCCTTGCTTACTTACTTACTTACTCACTCACTTACTTACTTACTTACTTACTTACTCCAGAGAACAGAGTCCTTCTGGAGAAGCTAACGGTTCCCAGCTAGTCAAAAAAATTCCGCATTTTATAGAACCCGAAGGTTTATTACCGCAGTCACAAGTGCCGGCCTCCTGTTCCTATCCTGAAACAGATTGAACCAGTCCATAGCCCCTATACCCCACTTCCTGGAGAGCCATCTTAATATCATCCTACCATCTGTGCCTGGGTCTTCAAAGTGTTCTCTTACCCTCAGGTGAGCACATAAAAATGGGGTTTTTTTATGGTAACTATTTTTTCCTGCAATCTCTTCCAGCTTTACGTCCTACGTTGTTTAGATTATTCTCTTTTTTTGGTTTGGATCCTACAACCACTGCATTTTAGTCTGCTTCCCTTGATCTAAAAAAACCTACACATTCTTCATCAAGTCATGACATATGTTGCTTAAATTCGTAAAGAACTAGACTCTCTTTAGTTGAGATTTTGATATTCCCTTTAACGTTCTCCCAACCCCGTTTTATGTCCTCGCTGCTACTAAAGTTCTCCAAAGCTGCAAACTTGTTTGTAATCTCAATCTGATACTGTTTCCTAACCTCCACCTCATTTGCCTTCCTAAGTTTAAATCTTTCCCTATCAAACTTCTGTTCTACATCTTTATTTACTGCCAATATTTCCCAAAATTTTGCAACCACCAGATAGTGATCAGTAAGTGAGTCAGCTCCTCTGAAACTTCTTGAATCTAGAATACTCGAATGTCATCTCCTATTTATCAATATGTGATCAAAATTGTTGTGCGTCTTCCCGTCAGAAGAGATCCAGTTGTACATATGAATGTTTCGGTGTGGAAACACGGTGCCTTAACAACCAAATTTCTTGATGTGGCAAAGTTTACTATTCTAATACCTTTATCGTTACTGTCCTGATGTAGGCTTCATTCCTAATTGTCGGTTTCAAAATGCTTTTCTGACAAATTTGCATTAAAGTCTCTTGATATAATTTTCATATGGTACTCAGGAAATTGTTAAAAACCGTGTTCTAATTCCTCATAAAATCTGTCTTTTGAATCTTCACGTTTCTCCTCTCTTGGTACATTCACATTCAGGACAATGATATTACATCAGCGACCTCTCAGATATATATATATATATATATATATATGACACCCTATCGCTAACAAACTCTTGCTTCTTAACCCCTGATATTATTTTGTAGTGTAAAAATGTCCTGTTCCCATTTGATGATATTCGTTACCCTTTCCACAGAAACAATTATAATCCCTGCTCTTACCGTGCCCCTTTTGACCCACCTTACCTCACACCCACTATATCTAATTTATCTTGCTAATTCCCTGGCTGCTGCTGTAAGTGAAACTGCCCTCTACGTGCTCTTAACATTCCAAGAACCAAATCTAATATCGCTTTTTCGTTGCTTAGGTCGTACCAAAATATCAGTTCAGATCCGAGGCTTTCTGTATGAATATTTCGTAACAAGATACGTTTTTACAGTGAGCAGTTGTTAACATCCCTCCCAAACTTCAGGATGTTGGACCACCCCTTTTCGGATGTCCGCGACTGCTTTTTCGATACATTCTCATCCACCCTCCTTATTGTAGGCCGTTCCTCCATCCACAACCTGAGGATGAACCTTGCCGTGGTGACTGGGGCAATCTTGCCATGGTCCTTACGCTTTCATGACAGGGAAAATGTAATTGTTTTATTTTCAAATGCCCTGTTCACGTCTCATTTTAAAATTCCAACCACAGTGTTGACCACAGCCTATTTATAACCCGCTTGCTTATAAGGTTTCTGAATTGTGGTCACAGACTGTTTTTATGTATTCCAAAAGGTTATACAAATGCAAAACAGATAATTGACGTGTAACATAACATTGAATCCCTTGCGTTTAATTATTGCTGCTGGGGAAGAACAATAAATATTACGTAAAGATGTGTGCTGTAGCCTTAGCTACGCAACATGGAAGGCGTATACTTTATATTTTATTGTTATGAGCGGCCTCTCCGTCTGTACTTACTTTGCCACATTATCAAATAAACGACAAAATTTTCAGGGAAAAAAATGTTCGTTTTAATTATCTGAAAAATTTCTCATTCTAAGAAGTATTTAGCGCGATATCATCATAAACATAAACATAAACATACGTAGGCCTTAACCTAAAGTATCCGTTACTCTTGTCAGATTTTAACAAAAATATTTTATTCAACAGATTTTCGAAAAAATACTGAAATATAGAATTTCATGAAAATCCGTGCAGTGGTAGCCGAGTTTTCCAATGCGTACCAGTAGACATGACGAAGCTAATAGTTGCTTTTCGCAATTTTAACAAACGCGCCTAAAAATCACACTTTTCCTAAACACCATCAACTAAGCAGGCGTTTTATTTCACGTACAATTACTCTGCTGAGGCGCAAAATAATTTTTTTTTAATATTTTTATTGGATTTATTTTATTAGCTTCATAAACTTCTTACATCGTCTGATGTGTTACAATTAATACAATTAATATACCCCACATTTCGGGAACAACTTTGACTCCGGTTTTCAGACTTGATTCTAAAATATGTTACAACATAATCACTTGCGTTCTTCCTAAACACAAATTAGAGTGACATCAATGACCAGAAACAATTCCAAACAGTGTTTCAGAAAGCGTGAAGAGGGAGGCTGTTTTGGTAGGCGAAACGCAGCTTACAATTATTGTTATAATTTCATTATATTATACGATGGAAAAAGTCCATGAACTTTATGAAATTTGATGTGATACATCGTGTCCAGTGTATTATAAAATATTATTTTTAAGAACTTCATATTTTATAAGATTACAATAGAATACAATACTGGAGGGCGTGTATCGCAGCGACCCTTGAATGATTTATTGTGAATTCGTTAAAGTAATTAAATTATACAGCGATTCTCCAGCGTCTGAATTCTATGTACCGACTTTTCGGAACAATCTGTCTCTTCCATTTTCATAGGTGGTGCTTAAACCATAAAATTCAGATGCCGGAGAATCAGCAAAAAGAAAGAATACAAAATTTCATACTTATCTGCGTGAAGTAGGACACCGCATTAATACGCTCATTTAACAGAAGAATGTTATTTACACTGCATACGTTAATTACCTTTATAAATACCGTATTAATCTCAACCCAGTTATTCTTCTTGTTCAAACGACCTGTTACGATTTAACAGGGTGTTTCGGAACGTCGACACATAAAAGTCAGACGCCGGGAAATCACCCAAAAGAAAGGATACAACGTTTATGACACTGCGTAAGTTTGAAATTTTTACCAGAACTGCTGGTAGTATTTGTTGTGGAGTGCCATGTACACGAACTTAACTTAGAATTTCTTTGTGAAATTCAAGATGCAGGATGTAAATCTGACATTAACTCACAATTTTTTTCTTGTACTCTTAAGTCCCATGAAGACGGCTGTTGAAGATGTCTTCCTGACCGTGAGGGTAGCAGAAATTACACTGAATAACAGTTGCGGACAATAAGTGAAGAGTTGTCTCCAGCTTTGGCACTAGGTGGCTTGATAGAAATTCTGTACTGCAAATGCTACCACATTACAAAGTGTTAAGGTTTTACAGAGAGCTAACTTAATGAACTGAATATTTTGTTTCGTAAATAATCGTAAGTTCTTTTTCTGAACATTTTGCGTCACGAACATTCCAAAAGTACGTACTTATATATTCCGCTGTGTACAGATTCAACTTGCTATTAAGAATCACCGTAGTTTGGTAGTCGCTGGAGAGGGAAATTTATCGGCCATGCGACTTAGTTTTACCTTGTTAAGACTGGAGATTTTAAGGTACACATAAAGTGCTTGAAAGAAGAAATTTAATAAAGGATAAAATGCACTAATCAGCTTGCAAAATTTATCTAGCCTACTACTCTTTGAAATTTTTCTAGCGTTATTTGTGTCTATTAATTTTACACTGAAGAACATACCGTTGTATTACTTGAATGAGTCAACAATCAGTCATCCAGCAGACTAGAAGTATATTTTATCTGTGTGATCACCCAAACATTTTACATAGTCTTTAACTATTTACTGGAGTTTTATTCTTGTATCACTGCCACTAATATTTTCAATCGAAAGTGTTTTGATTTTAAATATTTGGAGTAAAATACACAACATTAATAAAATTTTATTTTTAAAATATAGTAATTTGAACTTGTTATTTAAAATTAAACATTAATATCGATATTCTGACTGAATCGTCCATAACAGTTTTCGTATATGATTCAAGGTTTTGCAAAACGCTTGTTTGGATATACGTTCATTGCTTCTTCTCGTATTTATCATTAAGCTGTACTTTCAAGTGTGGTAAGAATGACTTTTACACTACCGGACATTCACCATCTAGAATTTGAGATGGAGACAAAATAACTTTTCTGTGAAGTAGGACGAATTTTTAAATAAAATTACGAGATTATTATGCCTAAAAACTTTAACAAATCTCCTTCATGGCACAGGAGGTTATGTAAACAAACGGGACCTATTTTAGCGAACTAGGCTCATAATTTTGTCTTTTTCATCGCTTTTGTAAATAAGTTCCTGGAACTAGCTTTCGTAACTCTCTCGAAATTTGTGTTTAACTGACTTCGTTTTGGTTCTAATCTGTTGCTGTCCATTTCTAAAGTGAAGTGCTGGAAATGGATTGGAGGTAGGGATAAAGGAACCACATCCCCTAAGGTTTACTTTTCCTCCGGAGACAGACAAGTTAGTTTTTAATCACACATCTCAAAACTTTGCTCTCATTGCGACAAGTTCGTGTTAAATGTATGTGCCCATCGATTCCTGCCTCCCACTTCAGCGCTCAATGCGCGACTGCTGCTACTGCTTCCGATGGACCAACCAAAGAAACGAGAGAACAGAGCCAACTTTGCTTAAGTACCTTTGCAGCAGTAATTAGAGAAACAATCTGAAACTAAATCAAATTCTATAATGGAATATAATGGATTTTAAGACAAGAGAGAAATGGGTTTCCGAAGTTAGAGGAGAAGTTGAATTTTGAAAGAAGTTGATCAGCAAGGTTATGCTGTTGTCCTTATCTGGTAATTTCCGTAATAAAAAGGGCTTTACTTGTTAATTTGCCTAGTCTCTGAACCCAGTAATTATATACAAACCCACAGAGTAGTTTGAAATTTAATTAGAAGGGAAGTAGTGTGCACAGCTTCTGGTCGTGTATCCTGTTAATCTCATTCTTGTTAACTACACGTCAGCGATTATGTAAACAAGAATTCCGTGGAGTAAATTTCAGTGTCAAGGACTACGTCATATCCAGTGGTTCGCTCTAAAGTGCGAAGCTAAACTGATCCGTTGCTAAAAATATTTTCATTGAAAGTACAACTTGATGCCCATAAGTACTGTCGAAGTATCCCGCCAAAGATGCACAAAGAGCCCGATAAATGCATCCTTTACAAATTTCAATACGATATTGTTCCGTTCACACCTAGGTCAAAGAAGCTGTGTTTTATATTCATGCTTACCCTCTGACCTTGTGCAAGCATTTAACCTCCCAATAAGTACCATACATCCCGTCCATTATATCACCCCTTATTTGGTCAGTTTCAATGCATTTGGTGAGAAAAATAATTTCGATGCTTCTAGGCCATAACAGAAAGAAAGAAACAGCTGATGTTGGCGGCACGACTGGCTTAAGGAAGTGAGGGATAGGCTTGAGTGGCAAGTTGCATAATAATAACGTTAAACGTTGAATTTCAGAGTACATAAATAAATATTTGAAACACAGAAGAAACGCGAAGATAATTAACGACATTTGTTGATGCAGTAAAATAAATACAGACCCTAATTTCTAAAAGGAATGATCTGGTTGATATACATGAAAAATTTTATGGCACAAGGTAATAATTACGTGTACGGACAATGCACGTTCTTTTTTGTAGAGCTGGTCACATATTCCAGTAACTTGCTCATTCAAATAAGATTATTGTTATGTAAAGTAAGTGAAATAAATTAATGATGCAGTTGTGCTAACGATAAATATGGCGAACGATTTACATTACAATAGCACTTCCAGTACTGCTTTGTCATGGCCGTCAGTGATACGAGAAATTACTGACACCTGATTCATGAAAAACATTCAAATGCAAAAATGGAATAGAATTTTGTGTTACAATTTACAAATTGTTCCGCAAACAAGTTTTACTGTGGAATTTGTAAGCTTCTCAGCTTAGTAAAGTACGTGATTTATTCAAACGTTATAATGTAAATTCTCAAGAAAAATGATTTCAATCAACAAATATAAAACCTGCCCTCATTGCGACTGCGGTATATCGATTTCTCCGTTCCAATAACACTGTAACTTTTAATAGCCTGGTTACTTAGCGGAGATGGGTTTTTCGAATACCAACTGGGCTACGGGCTGTTGAATGAAAAATCGTAGTCTAATTTCAGGCAGTGAAAACCGTCCACAACGGCTTTGGAGTTCATAAATCCTATTTTAGGCACACAGCAACTCCCTTCCAAATGACGTAGCTGCTGGGGTGTGAACATGACAAGACCCTTCCACTTAGTTCTGAACTTAAGAACAAGCTGAGTTATTCATCCACCCGTTCATACACCTCCATGGTTGCGTAGGGACATTCTTTACATTCTTAATACGTGTATGTTTATTAATGTATTGCGAACTAGAGGAAATGTGAGGTGAAATGTCAAAATATTTTATGGTGATGATGAGGTAAATTTTACTGCAATTTTATGTCATCGCGAGATCTTTAGGGGGAGAAGGGGAATTGACGCTTGTCCCTAATACAGGAATATTTATATTGTCAATAAAGTGTGGGTCGAGTATAGTTCTTTGAATTACATAAGGCGTACACAAGTGTTTACAGCGTTCTTTATTACTTAACAACAGCAAGTTTCCTAGAGTAATTACAGGATTTAATCAAAAACAACGGGCCCACCTACACGGGGAAGTACTTGCACAGTACCCTATCCATGTAAGCTGTTCTTTCAGAAGTCCATTGATTATCTCGATGCGTGTAAATGCGCAATTCTCTGCGAAGTGTGGTAGTGTCAGGTGGTATTCAAAATCCTCGTCAAATTTTATCTTCTACCTCTGTCGTGCGTCCTTCTACTATTATACATTCCATTAATGTATCCTTGGTTACAAAGAGAACACAATTTCCCTGCATATTGTTTCCTACTGAACCCTCTTGTTCGCCGTAAATTAACAGCATAATTCATGAATGGCTTATACAAGTACTTACAAGTAAAACTATCTCGTACATACAAACCACGGTCGTGAGAGCTGTAGCTCTTGACGTAGTTCACCTTTGGAGTGCAACGTGTAATGTAAATATACACTATAATGTTACCAACACATATTTGTTGGTAACATAATTGTAAATATTCGAGTAATGCACTTAAAATGAATCGTATAAGGTGGAATAATGTTATGAGTGTATACCGATATGAAGATGCCATATTTGGCTACTTGAAGACATTAAAAACTGGGTTACGCAGTATATTCCGTTGAAGAAATTCAGGAAACCCACGAAACCTCAGCTTAGTACAAGAAAGGAACCCGTACGTTTTGAATAAAATTGGGATATAAACTTTCTAAGTACCTTGCGTCTTGTGTCTTAGTTAAGTTCCAAGGATGTAAATTTATATTTCATGAGCCACACATAAACAAAAGAATAAATTTATTGCCTGCCTGCCTGCAATGTTGCCTAAGATATCGGACACATAAAGGATACAAATGTTCCTCTACACAATGAATGTTCCGTTCGGTTATGTATGGAAGAGTAAGCACTCTTAATCACGGCACTAAGTGGATATTACTGCTCAGATTTACGCTACATCCACTTCTTCCCTGAAAGATAGCACATCGACATTCATTCATTAGGAGGTAGCTGGACCTCAGAACCACACAGGATACAAGGACATATTTCTATCTCCGCAGAGTTATACGTGGTCCTATTCTTTCATATGAAATATTTAACTAGTCATAAGGATCTGAAAACGAAGAGAGATAAATATATTCTCATCATCAAATATAAAGCTAGGAAAATGGACACAAGTTTATTCAACAGTGCTTGCACTTATTTCCGAAATACATTTTACAGAATTGGTTTAATTTTTAAGGGTTCAATATAACACAAATAAAATGAACCGCAAACCTAACCTAACCTAACCTAACCTAACCTAACCCTAGCCCAATTACGCAGCATATCAGTGTCACCTTATGCTTTTCATAAACGAATTTGTAGTGTGTGTGTCAGAATTGCGAGATTAATTCCCCATGACAAAAGAAGGCAGACTTCGTATATATAGGGTGGGGCAAAATAACCTCCCTAAATCTGAAGGTGAATATCAAAAAAACTATTTGAGATACAAAACTTTTATTTTTGGATTCTGAAACTGCAACATGGGACGTTTTAAATCACATAGTTTTAAAAAGAATATCTTGCAAGTGGTGGCCGCTATTGTCAATAAACTGCTGCAGGCGGATTCTGATATTTCGCATTACTCTGTCAAGCTTATCATACGGTATGCGGGCTACTTCCAGGCGGATTGCATCCTTTAGTGCTTGTAGGGTCCTGGGACGATGTTTAAACACTTCAGCCTTTAGATACCCCCACAAGAAATAATCACAGGGGGTTAAATCTGG
>Ga0123357_10012353_pt1 | contig 11013 bp, 12 predicted proteins | sample TergutEmb28metaG_FD_89873 | JGI IMG/M metagenome (GOLD analysis project Ga0123357, IMG submission 89873) | Embiratermes neotenicus P4 segment gut microbial communities from Petit-Saut dam, French Guiana - Emb289 P4 | ecosystem: Host-associated > Arthropoda: Insects > Digestive system > Gut ... | reverse complement strand
TTGGCGGAGGGCCCGACAGGAGGTGGGGCGGAGCGCGGGTAAGGGGGTGGGGGACGAACGGGGTCGCAGAATTGCTGGACCGCTCGTTTGTAACCTCGGCAACACTCTGTGGAGGCAAGTCGTCAAATTCACGCCCGCTTCGTTTTCGCCTCGGGGAGAGAATTGTCTTTAGCCTTCAAACAGGGTGCTGGGTAGGCCCCCAGAGCCAAGACGATTTGAAGGAGAGAATAACTTCCCGCCAGTGTCAGGAATCGAACCCCGGTTCGTTCAATCCCTTAACCCAGTCACTTCAGGCACCCAGCTACCCCGATTGCCATATGGGCGGTTTAATTTTAATAACTATATTGAGGCCAATGGACAGTTGGGATGACCACTCAATTGCATTTTTACGTTCTGCCGGGTTCTGTATTCTTCTCCAGCGCACAGTGGTCCATATAACCAGCCCAAAGAGCATGCCACTACCGAGAATCATCACTAGAAACCTTTGAATATGCAGAATTGTGCTGCAGGAGGAAGTGTAACAGATGGAGAAAGATTTGGAGGGGTTCCATGTGACTTCATTCTGTAGTGCCATCTTAAATCCACGGAGTCGAGTCCTTCTTGGACAGCTAGGTCGCTGGGCTTGTCATTGAAGATGAGATGAGCTGGGCACGTAGCACCAAATGGGAGGGATAAGAACAGCATCCAGAATTCTGTTCGGGAAGCGTGAAGCGAAAAAAAAAACACTTAAAATACCTAACCATACATTTGAGGATAATAATAAAGTAGATGCGAAAGAGAATGTAATCGTGTGGATTAGGTTTATGAAGCTCAACGTTGGGTTATGGCGAATATGGTAATTAATTTTTGAATTTCATAAAAGACGAATAACGTGAATAGATTGACACCGCTGGTTGAACTTCTGAAGGAAGACTTCTACACAGCCAACTTTGATTAAAGACAGTAATTGGTTTAGTAATGCTGGATTGGAGCAAGCATTGCTAAAATTGCGAACATGATCTTTTCTATTCTTACCCCACAAAGACAAAGCAGTTCGTGCAATGGATGCGGTGCAAACTTTCTTGGCAAACTGTACATTCTTGTTAAGTGGGTTGGACCCTATTAGTACTGTCACACATTCAGTCTTCTTAAGTCGGACGTGAACTTGTCTGCATTAAGAGGGTTGATATATTAAAAAGAATACTCAGACTAGTAACAAGTATTTTTTAATGTATCAGTAAACAAATGTGATTCTGTATTTTTAATAGAAACAAACGCAGATGCCCTCGGATTTGAATCAATATTGTGTTGACATTCCACCACCATACCTGTCAGTGCAAAGTTTATGGAATTTTTCGGAAAATGGTTCGACTCTAGTCTCAGACGATAAAATCGGAAGTACTGCGCAGCTGAAGAATGTTTGGATAGCTTACATTGATGTATATCCGAAGTGTTGATATGTAACGGATGTGTGTTTGTTACCGATACACGTGTACTTCATCCTTGAATGTTGCTTACTGGAGTCCTCATGCTCCTGAATAATCCAGTTAAGGTTCACTTAACCTGCATTCTAATTCCGCTGGTGGCTGCACATTGCAGTTGCTTCAGAGTGGCGTGAATAAGCGTGAAAGCTGTTTGGCCGTCTGATTGTGAGCAGTTCGCTGGAACTGAATCAAGTAGAGGTGCAATTTGTTTACTGTCAGTTAGAAACGGAAATTTTGTACAGGAATATTAACCTGAATTTTACACTTCGGGGTAGTGAATGCTATTTTATAGCAATTACTTGTTTTATTAACTCATATGTAGGTAACCAATATCTGTCTTAGTAAATTCCACCCTAATTTCATTCACCCAGATGTTTGTAGAAAGAAGTATGTCGTTTCCTATTTACGTAAGATTTGTACCTGCCTGAACAAATGTCTTGCTCTTGTTACTGTGATGAGGTCTGTCCTACTTGTTCCGTGCAGTTCTGCATCAGGCAATTCAAATCTGTTGAAAAAACTATATATTTAATTGTGACAATTTAAAACCAAAAACATGCTTAATTATTACACAAGATGTACCGTGACTTATAATTAATGGCGATTCTTGTCGATACTTTTATTTCCGTTCCGAAAAACAGGATAACAAACACTCCTGAATATAACAAGCAAACACACCACATGCAAATAAAATCATAGTTAATCCGACAGGAAACTGTCCAACGATAGAAAAACGAAATCTGAGATCATCTTTAACAAGGGCAGGAAGCTAGTTTATATGTAGATCATTTTTTTCAGGCCGTCTCCTCGGTCGACAAATTACAGAGTGCATAGTGATTGGAGTTTTGTTTTTCGAAATATTAATCGTGGCCTATTGTATATAATAGTGTGTAGACTGAAGAGTTAGGAGTGCGACTCCGTAGCTATTGAAGGTAAATATCATGTTCTGCCGTTAGGGTATCAATCAATATTTCACTGATTTGTTTAATGTTTTACTGGTTCTGTTTATAATTCCATCGATATATATTACAACCAGTTTTCGAGATTTTTTTAAAGTTTCTGAACTTACAGTAAATTACTGTTGTTAACCTTACACCCAACAACATTTCGAAGCCAAAGTACCACCCTTTGTCGGAAGTCCTTTCGCACGCCATAACACACAGAAAATTCACTTATGGAGTGACGGCTTTTCATTAATACTTTTAGTTTTAGTTAATTTGTTAAATGATTTGGCTGTTGTTAATGAAACTTATTATTTATACCAAGATTTTGGTAAGCAGGTTGTGCAAGTGGACCTTGGTTGTGCGTTAAGATTTTCGTTGACAGAGATAAGTTAAACAGGCAGCTGCAGGTGTTGGTGGTTCTCAAACCACTGAACAACTGAAGAGAAAATAACGCCACTGCTCGAAATGGTACCCTCTTACAGTAGACTGTGCTATGATTATCTGTTTCCCGTCAAGGAGCAAGCAATACTGTGAAAGAAAACAATAAAGCTTTTGAAAAAGAAGTTATTTTACGACCGTATGAACCCGCAGTCTATCTTCTTATCGTATTCTATTTACATATCCTACTGTTCTTTATTCACCGTCTTCTTGGTATGTTGTATTCTTGGACACGATCCTGGATTTTAAATGACGAAAGAGAGGGAGAACAAATTCGTAAGACAAAGAATATCCAATACGGAATCTGTGATAAGATAATAAAGCATTGCATAATTGAACTGAATGATTCCAAGAGGAGCTGTTTTGGTAGCAACCGCTGTTATACGTGTCCTTTCAATAGACAAATGGACTCTGCTCACAGCAGCTGGTGATTGGATCCTTTGTTGAATGGTGGCAAGGAAAAAATAAAAAGAAAATACGAAGGAAATTTCTTAAAAATTATCCTGTTTATCTGAGTAGACTATTGAAAGAAATGTGCGCTTGTAGGAAAAGAACTACAACTTTTTCATCTTTTTATTCGTTCTTCATGGAACAAACTTCGCTTGTCCTATACGGAATTCGCGTCTGTGGTCTGTCCGACGTTACAGATAAACTGTTATTCGGACTGAAACTGCAGTGTTGCAGCGTGTTGCAGGAGACTTCAGGGCGCGCAAATGCGCTGCAGACTACAGGCGGGCGCGCACCCAGCATGTTACAACATTTTTGTACAGGAATGTGTAATCAACCTGCGTTCGTAGGAAAGGGAATAAGCACATGACTTAGCCGCGCCATTTATTGTGAAGACGGCTTATCTCTTCTAAACAAGGTCGGATAGAGCAATTAGGATCGTCGCTCCAGGGGTCCTGCTGATATTACAGAATTAAGCATTAACTATTGTACACCAACAAACATGTGTTATCACTATGATAACACAGAAAACCCAGAAGCTCTTTAATAGCCCTTTCCAGCGCTCTGAATACACCATAGTCGAATATCGGTAAGTGATGGGGGAAAGGGGTTACCTGAGCGAGGGGTGGAATGGAGTTTGAAAGGCTCTCGGAGCAGGACTCCTGCAGCCTACTGTCCAATTGCATAGATTTCTTGCTCCACACAGACACTAATAATAATAATAATAATAATAATAATGTAAATAGGGGTAAAATTAGACAACAAACATTGATGTGACCTGGTACCAAAATTAGTCGAAAAAAGTAATTAAGGTAAGTTTATCATATTATGGAACCAACATTTGCGGACCGACAAAACTATGCCTAACAATAAACCGGACGTCATAATCCGTGACAGTGAGAAAGGAACATGCTTGTTAATAGATGTTGCAATTTCTGGAGACAGAAATGTGATCGAGAAAGAAAAGAGAAGATTTTAAAATATAAAGACTTCATAATAGGAATTCAGCGCATGTGGAATGTGAAAGCAAAAATGAAACCAGCAATAAGAGGGGCGACTGGAACCATTTCAGAAATACTCAGTACCTGAGCAACGTACCGGGAAAGCACGAAATTAAGGAATTGCAAAAACAGCCATATCTGGCACCGCGCACTTACTGCGGAAAGTGCTAATGTAACTGTACAAAACGTTAATCAAGGGAAATGGCATAACATGTACCGTAAGTTGTAACTGCACAACAGCTGCAACACTATATACCCTATATAAATGTAAATACCCTGCATACAAGTGATATCAAGGATAATTTCGTATATAAGTGTTTCTATTTGTCAGAGGTTTAGGATATAATCTCCAATATGCGCCATCTCCTTGTTTCTAATTTCTATTTTACAACAGGCATTTCATGCACAGTTTAAAGACGTATTCAAGATCTGCCGCCCTGCCATATTTCACAGTTCTAGCTCCAGTGAATTACCGGTTACTGCCGTGAAGGCGAAAGCGAAATCGACAGACAGATTTTGCCTGTTGGTCATGTTGTCATACTACGTTGTAAAAACCGCTGCTAAACCAAACGTTCACAAACTTTCCACAAATCTAGGAGCCACATGAAAGTTCTAGCTGCCAGAAGGGTGCCGTGAAACCAGTTCCATAAGGGGACCCCCAAATGTTAGGGAATGCCCGAGCGAGCTAGCGCATGGTAACTGCGCTCCAAAAACAACTGTCTAATTTGCGAAGTTCTGCTGTTGTAAGGGTGTATAATTTCAGGGCCTAAATTAAGTTACTATAATATCGCACCCACATCAGAGTTCCGCGTGTCCACCAATTTTTATTATTGATTTTAGGAGATTTAAAACGGTGTGGTGTTGTGGCATCTAGCGGCCGGTCAAGACGTCACGAATTTCACACACACACACACACACACTTTCATGACAGCGGTCAACCAGTCACAAGTTTTTGGTTGGGGTTACACCGGTAGCGTGGAGACCTCTCTTTGCTTAAGAAAGACAAGTAGGTTAAACATTTCCTAGCCCAAATTAAATTACTGTAGGCAACATGACTTTTCTTGTGGAACATAAAAATGTGATGTACTGTACATTCATTGTCACTTTATTGTTCTTTGCGTTATTAGGTTCTGTAAATGATATATCCATTTTGGCTATGAAACTTGCTTTGGAACACGTGACACCAAAAATAGGACAGCATAATGACGTAGATTGAAGTAATAAAAGAATTGGGCTTTTCTGAACAAATGCCTTAGCCGGAACTCTTCGTCAGTAAAGAAAGGCGTGGGTTTATATGGGGCACGGAAGAAGAGACCCACGTTGTCAGAACCCCACTGACATCAATTACTCACAGAGGTTCTTCCATTTCACCTTGTACGTTACCCGTGACCGCAGCTGCTTAGAGTCGGCACTCAATTCGGGTGAGTGTCTGCGATAATTTAATAAGCATGTAGCCCACTTGGAAGAAGAAAAGCATTGAATTTGAGTGGAAAGAGTTATATTCTGCCTTTACTGTATCAGACAAGTGGAAGAGAAACCTTTAAATCGAAAGGAGACTTATTTACTTCCTTCTCCATCCGCAATATATATGATGTATTTTTGGACTTACTGACGTAGCTGGGCGGGAGCAAGTCCAGGAACAACGTTTGTTCTTTGAAGCCTTTCCTTTCGGATATGGCACATTGACTTGTCAACGGGCATACTGCTAGTGTGGCTGACAGTAAAGTAGTTACTCATGCGTGTAACCCTGCTGACCTGCCCTTAAGCTGTTTTAAGTATGTTTTCTCTTCGTATTTGGTATTCTTCTTTCTTTATCCACCTGTTACCTTTTACGTTGTGTAATAAAAAATAATGAATGACCAGAGGAACTGGAGTATTAAGCAACGTATTCGTACAGAAGGTAGGCCAGGAATGGAAAAGAAATAATGAAAGGAATCACATAAACTTATAAGCTCAAGTAGCATAAAGCATGGAAATTGGAATCTTTGTGTGGCGAAATATTGCAGGTTAAGGAAAATATTTGAATATTTTAAGCATTTTGTGTGTTCCTGGTTTATTTTTATGACGCTGTCCGTGACCCAGCAAATACAGGGTCCATTGTTACGACGCTTCCTAAGTGGTTATTCGGAAGGGATTTGAAAGGTAGCGGTCATACCCTGATCGAGGTTATAGCACGGAGTTTGTGTGGAGGTACTGAATAAATTCGTAAAATCGGTTGCGATAGCCGGTGAACTAACCTAGGCTGTAAACAGGCATCTCCTGAACAAGTCTTCAGCAATTAATGTACCCCGATCCTACTGGTCGGAAAGATGTGTTTGACGTTTTCTACACGCGTACAGTACGAAGAAGATATATGCACTGCAATACATAGTGGAAATGATAACATGGCAGCGATTCACATAATTCTAAAATATTGCTGAAGATTCGAATGATCGGATGTATGGCACCATGTCTTTTGGAAAATATTTGCCGACGTTTCGAAAGATCGTTGTGCCGTCTTCTTCAGGGACAAGCAGTCCAAGAAGTCAGTTAACCAACAGACGCGACGTATCATTCCAGAAGCCTTGAATCTTCACCGTATCAATAGCTCCTTTAATTTCAGACTACAAAAAGAAATCCACCCACAAATATGTAAATTCTGGTAAGTCTGAATACCATCTAAGCAGTATTTAATGTTCAGTTTCCGCTTCACAACAACCGGGCACTTAATGCTGTCCGGTGAACTGATTTGTGTTTATTGTAAGGAATTATATGAAACGCGTGAATGCAGAGTTATTTAGAAGTGCTAAGCCAGGTCGTACACGTTGTAAAGAACGTTAATTAAAAAGAAAATGCGTGTGGTAAAAAAGTAGTGGGATTGTAGGCCAGTACTGTGGTACTATTTTTGGCATTCCATATTTGAAAGAACAGCGACGACTCGTTAGTGCTGCACCAGTCAATAGGCCCATCTCGTTACAGGCCACAACAATTTGATGCCAAAAAAATAATAACTGGATTTTTATTTATTTTTTTATGGACCAAAGATTCATGAAAGTACATAACTAGTTGAAACATATACAAGCACGAACCTTGCGAGTGGATTTTTTTTTTAATTGCTATGGGACTTGTCAAGTCGTACGCCTTCTCCAGCTCTTCTTTTATTCGTAGTGTGGACATTTATTGAATTCCGCCCCATCAGATAATAACTAAATTGATATATTCATCTACTTTTGGAACAGAAAAGTTAGATTGAATTGGATTTGGGGAGGGGTTGAGGAGGAAGAGACGAAATCTCGGATGTTTAATAAAAAGCTTGCGTTTGGATGAAGAAAAATTGAAATCCATAATTATCTTACCCGTTGCAGTTCAAATAGAAGGTTCAGACTTTTAGAGAGCAAGAAATTAATCAGTGCTGTTACACTGCATTCGGTTAATCGACAGTCTTGTGTCTGCTGTTCTATTGATGTGCTTTCTGTTTCTTCAGACCATTTATTAAGCTCGTCGCGATGCTGTTTTATGGGGAAATAAGTCGACACTGCAGAGTTGACAGCGCCGTCAAATAACACACACACACACACACACACACACACACAAGTGAGGATATCAGCTCCGTGAAAGATTTACAAAATATTAAACACATATGGATATAAATCTGTATCATATGGTGAGGTTTAGTAGCCATAACTCGATTCCTGACAGGTCTGGAATATTCTTTTCATTGCCAAGTCAAGAACGGCAATGGAACCAGCCCAGACTTCTGCATATGGGGTCTGAGAATTCTTTGTTCTGCTGCCAAGTTGACCTGTCTGTGAAGCTGATAGTCACCTCCATCTGGAGGCAGAATTAAAAATGCAATGGGCCTTAGTTTTTCTCTAACTCTACTTCATTGTTTTCTTATATAAATTTCCATAATTTATGGATAACCCCACCCTAAGACACAAACGGCGTTGCTATATTTTAATGACTGCTTTACCCCCATCCCCAGTAGTTTAACTGTAAAAGATGCCTACAAGAAGGTACCTTGTAAGGGAAGTGGAGTAGTTGGAGATAACATTTCTACCTGCGAAAGACAAATTGAAGAAGGAACCGAGAAAAATACAGGAGTAACCTTTTAACTGATACGGGTATTCAACTCGTAGTAAGGAAATTCTGTTTTTGTGAACTGCACCTAGAATTGCAAGAGAATTTATGTGATAGGTCTTTAGGTAGAACACTGCATCTAGTAAGGCAAAGCAAGAAATAATTGACAAAATTGTGTTTGGAAAATCTCGTGAATGGAGACAAATGGGAAAACCAAGAATTAATTACACGTAGCCTAGAATGATACGTTCGTATGGAAGTTTCAGAAAGAGGTAGCGAGAATGAAAAATGTGTGGAACTGATTGTAGAAGAAATCGTGACTTTGAGCATTGTTCAAGTTCAATAAGGTCGGAAAAATTATTCAATTTCGTACCGATCGACTGTTAAAGAAAGTCCCTATATTGGGCAGTTGTCATTGAACATGTAGGTCAATCAATAACTTCAAAGGAATTTAAATGAATGTGTTGATTTACATTGTCCATTTTAATATAGATATTGTTTTAACCGGTGTGTTATGCAAGGACTATACTTTACGTGACCCATATCATTTGCCGCTTTTCGGCTGGCTTATCGTGTAAATTGAAGCAGCTGAGAGCTCCGCCCACACGCGCGTTCGATTAGCGTCAGTAAGTGACCGACTATATTGATCAGATAAAATAATGACTTTATATAATGACATTTTCCAAATCTCTTTACTTTCAGGATATTTGGTCATCGCTGTAAATGTCCACATCACTTTTTCCCTGTTCGCTCTAACCTCTTCAGTCCCCACTTCCTCAATCCCGCTCTCGTTCGTTCGCTCGCTCAATCACTCACTCGTTCACTCACACAGAACCTAAGCACACATGCGTTACTTAGCTCCGAGCGCAGTTTCTACTGTTCTACTTCTAATTCCTAAATTTCAGCCAGGCAATCAATGTGATGGCTCATGGTCTCCACCCATTTCCTGCAACCCAGACGCTGTATTCTTGAGACACTCAGTTAAATGAGCTTCAGTACACTCTGCCATTAGTTCTCCAGTTTAATGGTGGACCGTGCCAGTTCAGTCACTAAAATTGTTGCAACTGGACGGCAGAAGTTTTATTTGTGACATCAATCTTGAGAATAATTCTCTGTGCATATTGTATGGCGGGCCTGACAACCGGGGAATATGGATTCAAATCTCTGCAAGTGTAAGAAGTTTTGCTATTCTGTGCAGTGTCCGGAAGGGCTTTGGGTCCCTTCCAAGCTGAGGAGGGGTACAATTGTTGGGACGTTGTAAAAACGGTAACGAGACTTAGGTTTTCGTGAAAAGGCGGGGATACCGTGTCATAGTCCTGGCGGCTGGCCGCCGATCTTTCAACACGGAGGTCAGGATTCGACTTTATGCAAGTCCATTTGGAAAATGGGGTGGTGAAAGGAAAACATTCTGTTTGAGTACTTCGGTTATCTCCTGTCACTATCATTACACCAGTTCCCCATTATCATTCATTCACCCACCAGCGACACTACGTTACTTTAATAATTGACTGACTGACGGATTATCTAACTAACTAATTAACTAACTGACTGACTAACTTAACTAACTCCATGGAGCAGGGTCCTTCCTGAGAACGTAACCGTTCCTCAACCAGTCAAGAAATTCCCCGCTTTGTATTGAACCCCAAGATTCATCACCACATTCATAAGACCCCCCACCTGCCCGAATTCTGAGCCATACCAATAGTCCATTTCTTCATCCCACTTCTTGAAGATCCATTTTATAGTAATCCTCCCATCTACGCCTGGGTCTTCAAAGTGGTATCTTTCCCTCATGTTTCCTCACCAAAATAATGTATGCAGCTTTCTTCTATCTCAAGTAAGTGCCACATTCCCTGCCCACCTTATTCTTCTTGAATTGATCACCCAACCGTTATTTCGTAAGTAGTACAGATCATAAAGTTCCACACTGTGCAGTCTTCTCCATTCCGCTGTTACCTCTTCCCTCTCAGACCCAAGCATCTTACTCAGCACCCTATTCTCGAACACCCTCAACGAGCATTCTTCAGTGGGAGAAATCAGTTTTCATACCCGTAAAAAGCAACAATCAAAGTATAGTTCTCTATAATTTAGCAATTGACAATGTTGTTAATTAACACGTTTTAAGAAAGTGGGAAACTTACTGACTGCCGAACTTCCTGCTGGTGTAAAAGGCCTTTGCTTCCAGCAGTTTGCAGTTAGAAGATGTAAATTTAGGAGCAGGTGCCTCCGGAATATTGGCAAGACGCGAAGATTCTGTAGACCAGCTACTACATCCCGTGAATCTGCACGCCCTAGACGTTAGATTCCGTGACTTTTGTTCCCTTGTCGTAACCATCCCCCCAATCAGGCTGGCGTTCTTCCGGCTTGCAGCGTTACTGTGTTTCTGCCGCGCGTTCCCCTTAGCCTCACAGCGATCGGCGAGCAGCATTTCCATAACCACATTTCTGTTCTTCCAGTTCTTTCCAATTTATGCCCTGTCTACATGTACCTATCATATAAACACGCATATGGGCACATGACTGGTAGAAAAGTTTAGCTACGTCATCTTCAGAGGAAACGTCCATATTGTTTCAATACTGTAACACATTCTCACTCACTCCCTTAACCCCTCACTTTACAAACCCCCCCCCCCCCCCTTTCTCTCGCCTATAAACAAAAACTTCT
>Ga0123357_10012351_pt1 | contig 11013 bp, 7 predicted proteins | sample TergutEmb28metaG_FD_89873 | JGI IMG/M metagenome (GOLD analysis project Ga0123357, IMG submission 89873) | Embiratermes neotenicus P4 segment gut microbial communities from Petit-Saut dam, French Guiana - Emb289 P4 | ecosystem: Host-associated > Arthropoda: Insects > Digestive system > Gut ... | reverse complement strand
TCCTGGGGGTAAAGGCGGCCGGTGCTTAAGGCTGACAACCTTACCACCATCCTGCGCCGTTGTCATGAAATCTGGGAACCTTAACTTCCTGGAACCCTCTGGGCCACTCCAGGACTGTAACGGGACTGCTTTACCTTTTACTTCATATCCAATTACTGTGCAGTTGTTGCAATAGATATTGTGTCAAAACAGTACAAAATTAACAGTAATGGTGGCAGCAATGGCAGAGTAACAGCTGCAGCAACACTGCTGCTGCTACTACTACTACTACTACTACTACTACTACTACTATTATGATCACTGTCAGCCCTTCATTAACCCTTTGGCCTTGGAGCTGGACATTTACAGTTTAGTGCACCATTTATGTAAAATGTGAAGATTTTATGAACCAAGAAGGGTAACATTAGAAACTACGTAACTTTTTGTGGCGGAATAAATGAAGATGGTGAGATAAAGTCTAAAAAAAATAATTAAATATATTTGTTGACTAAATATATAAAAAGCGTACTCTGGGGAGTAGCGGTATGCCTGCCCTATATATAGGATGCATGGTGCCTGAAGGTTAAGTGAGGTTGATATCTGTCTTGCCATATAGAATTAGAATATCAGTCCATTGTTCAGTCTGTTCACTGCTTGAAAAAATGTATATGTTTGGTTAAAGTGTGTATGTTTGGTTAAAGTGTGTATGTTTGGTTGGTTAACATGTGTGTTTGGTTAAAGTGTGTATGTTTGGTTAAAGTGTGTGTGTTTGGTTAAAATGTGTGTGTTTGGTTAAAGAATGTGTGTTTCGTTAAAGTGTATATGTTTGGTTAAAGTATGTATGTTTGGTTAAAGTGTGTATGTTTGGTTAAAGTGTGTATGTTTGGTTAAAGTTCCATGTGTTTATGCTTTTTGAAGTTATTTTGTATTCCTCCTAATAGTATTTCATAAGTTCTTGGAACCAGAGACGCATTTTACTTTGTAAATTCTTTTTGGTGTTTGTGATGCTTGTGTCAGGGCCAAGTGCATCGCAAGCATTGATACTTCACTGTATGTTGATTCTGTTGTGCTTGCTATATATCTGAGAGCGTGCAGTGTGCAGTTGTTGTAACACTGTGTCATTTGTAGGGTGGAGAGGATTTGGAAGAGAAAATGTTAGCACAGAGAGTGAAGCAGAAAGAATTAATATCGCAGCTTAAAACCCAGTTGGAAGATCTTGAGAAATATGCGTATGAAACCGGTGAAGCGGGATTGCCTCAGAGCGTGGTCATGGAAAGGCAGCGGGTGATAATAGGTGAGTGCAGTGAAACCTTCTGTTTAGACATCGTGTTGTCACACACACATGGAAGTAATATATGTACCGTCGGTCAGAACTGAGATATTGTTAGTTGTATAACGAGAAGTTGCAACATGTTTCAGCCTAATAAGGCGATTATCGGAATTGTTTTTGGTAGAGGTTGTACAATGTTGTATAATTTGGAGAGGTGACTGTTTGGTGATCGTACTAGAGAGGTGCTGGAGAGGTCACAGAGTTGCAGAGACAGTCAAGTTGTTGTGTTTGATGGTTCTGTTGTGTTGTTTAAACAACTTAGGCACCATTTCACATACACAGTTTATGTGGCATTGAATGAGGTCATGAATCGTGGGTAAGCAAATGGCAACACAGACTGTTGCAGGCCTGTAAGTAGCACATGATATCACAGGCTATAGCAGGTCTTTCAGTAAGTATGTTATATCACAGGCTGTTGCAGGCCTGTTAGTAAGCAACCATATCACAGACTGTTGGAGGCCTGTAAGTAGCACATGATATCACAGGCTATAGCAGGCCTTTCAGTAAGTATGTGATATCACAGGCTGTTGCAGGCCTGTTAGTAAGCAACCATATCACAGACTGTTGCAGGCCTGTAAGTAGCATATGATATCACAGGCTGTAGCAAGCCTGTCAGGATAGTTTGTAACCTGGTGGAGAATTAAACCAGCTGCCCATCAATTATGAGTTTACAACATTACTACTGAACTGACTTGCTTAGTAATTCAGATTTTGTTTTAACGTTTTTTAGGAACATGCACAAAATTGCAAAAGTGGCTATTGGCTTCATCATCAAAATCAAAAACACACATTTTATGTTCAATAACGTTTTTTCCAAAAATGGAAATTATTAATCAACTTTGCTTGTTGAGCATCGATTATTCTGAAGCTTTCCATTCCCCCAATGCATATATTGACAAACACCTTTCAGTCGTACAATTGAAAGGTGTTACGACTTTGTTACTTTCTTCCCTTATGTAAATAGTTTATGTGTAATGTAAATACATAAAATCAAAATGTGGTTTTTTAAACAAAAGGTCTGAGCAGTCTGGCAGACCGCAGACCACCCCTGTACCAATTGTAGCAATTCGTTGCACTGTTCCAGTGAACAGCGAACATGAATCACAGCCAGTTCCATTTGAACGTCACAAGACCAAACAGTCATGGTCATTGTAAGGTCTGTGATCAAGGTATGTGTTGCTGAATGATTAATTATTTTTTTCCCCCCCTTTTATAGATCAGCTGAAAGGAAAAATCAACTTAAACGTAGATGACATGGATAAATTGACTGTGGACGATCTTCGCAGCCAAGTGGATTATGCAATAAGCCAGGTAAATTTACAAGAAAAATGTATAAATGAGTGGAACATGATGTTTGTTGTGAGAAATTGAGACCAGCTTTATGATGTTCAAATAGGAAGCATTTCTTGTTCTGGACTGCAGGCACAGTAGTGACATATATGAACAATTTTGTCCAAGACCAGTGACCTGCGTAGCATTTTGTAACATGTTAATTGTTCGTGGTGGTGACACTGAGGGAAGAACGTAGACTGTAGGTGTTCAAGAATGGGGTTCTTGGGAAAATATATGGGAGTAGCAGGAAAGGTTAGGAGACTGGAAATAATTGTACAATGAGGAGCTTCAGGAATGTACTCAATGCCAAAAGTGATGGAGTGGGTCGAAATCAAGGAGGATGAGATGGGCAGGCCATGCAGCATACGGTCAGTTAATTAGGTAGCTAGTTAGGTAGATGGGTAGAATAACTGTATTAAATTCTTTGGTGGTCTATGAGTATTTTGTCATTTCTTGTGTGCAAGTGTAAGAATGAATTCTTCAGAGTGTATTCATCATACATTGAAGGAAATGTAGATGGTTTAACAAGCTTGCCCTTCCTTCAGCTTACGAATGGTTCGTCTGCCTCAACCTGGTGGTCTGCTACATGGGTAGATTGCTGCTGTGTTACGTGTCACTGCTGTAGTGAAACATTTCCTGTGAGAGTAGCAATACGGCTTGCTTCTCCTTAGGGGTGCTGGGCATAGGACAGGTCATTGGTTTTACCTGTTTGTGAGATTAGCTTGATGAATTCCATGGGATTGATTCGTTGATTTATTGCGATTGGGTTTGAGACCTCATGGTCCCAGTGCAGCTAGGCCTTAATTGATGGGCCCTTTGTGCCCCATATCAGTTTATGAGAGCCCTCTTGCTTTGCTAAAGTTCCAGATGGCCCCCAGACTTATACTCTTGATGTCCTCTTGTTCCAACACAAAGGAGCACAGATATACATGTCTGAGTGAGGCCAAAGCTTCACACTCACAAAAAGAATGTGGTCCGAGGTTTCTTCCCCCGCTCCACACCTACACAATGGACTGTCTGACAGCCCCATTAGGTGAAGATGTCTCCTCAGGGTATTATGTCCAGTGAGAAGGCCAGTAGCATTGCTGGATTGTGTCCTGTTAAAGGACAGAAACCTAGCCTTGGCACCCAGACAAGGTCCCGAAATTAGTTCTCAAGCTTGTCTTTGGGTGTCACCAATACCTTGCCACCATACCCAATGCTGCTTAACCAACCAACTTCTAATCCTTCTTCATGTATCCTGTCTAGAGATACCCAAGGCCTGCTCAGGTCCAACAAACTTTAGAACAGAGCTGCCCCTTGCGAGCTCAAATTCTGTGGGAAGTTCATGTTTCTAATGGTTATACTAGAATGCATGAGTCCTTCCCTTTGTGGATTTTGATTAAACTTGTCATAATTAGGTAATTGGGATCCTAACTAATTGAATGGTAAGCCAGGAGCACTTCATACTGATGGTTACAAGGTATGACAACACACTGACAATGGTGGTGATGTAAACTTTACTGCATCAAGTCACCATACCACAGATACACTTTGAATAGTTATGGTGAACAACGTTTTGGTTGAGTGCGTTTGTTGAGGTGGAGTGCCAGTTGTCAGGGTGTTGAAGGTTATTTGGTAGACATCTTGTGGCATTTTAGGATATTATTTTGTGGTCTGATGAGGGACACACTTCCCTGGACTGAAGAGAATGTCTTTTACCTTGACAGTGTAAGTTGGGGCCATTTTTTCTGAGTTCAGACTATGGAGAAAACTTGTATGTGTCATCAGCAACATAAATGTCTGTCACTGCCCACTGGACATTGTTGGTTAGGAATTCAGGTTATTGCAAGTCTAAAGTCAGATTTGTGCACTGCCTTAACCGGCTGCAACACGGCAGACCGTATTAATATGATTTAACATGCTCAAGACACAACTGCAGTGCTGTCTAGTGCATTTATTGACTGTAAGACATTGGGTACTGGTCATACACTGACTGTCATCTGCACCACCACTGCCAGTGTCATGGCTTTAATTGTGAACTTAAAGGAACAGTTTGTGCCAGCAATGAAGAGAAACCCAAGTTCAGAAGTCAGAGACAGAGGTTTTCAGTGTGGGTGCTTGCCTGTGCGGACTGTCGTGTGTCTGGTAGCTGCAGTGAGAGTTGGTGCAGTGTTGTCATCTGGTCTGCCTTCAACTTTTTTGTGTGAGGTTCTAAAGGCGGCGAGGGTGTACATTTTGAAGTATAATACAAGCTGCTGGTATTGAAACATACACAACCTGTGTATTCTGTACATTGAAACATATACAACTGGTGTACTCTGTACATTGAAACATATACAACCAGTGTACTCTGTACATTGAAAAATATACAACCGGTGTACTCTGTACATTGAAACATATACAACCGGTGTACTCTGTACATTGAAACATATACAACCAGTGTACTCTGTACATTGAAACATACGAGGTCTGTCAGGAAAATTCCCGAATATATCGCGTAAAAATTTTCCTGTCTTACCTTGAAGGTATTCAGCCTTTTCGCCTTCAAAGTACTCCCCTCTACTCTGTATGCACAGCTGCCAGAATTTCTTCAATGTTCTGAAGCATTCCTGGAAAGATTTTTTAGGAATGCTGCACAAATGCGTTAGCGAATTTGTCTTGATTGCCTCAATAGAATCAAAACGTCAGCTTTTCAGCGTTGATTTGAGCTTTGGAAACAGAAAAAAGTCAGCTGGTGCGAGATCTGGAGAGTACGGAGGCTGTGGAAGGACAGTCGTCGCGTGTTTGTCACATCAACTCGATTCTGTTTTTGATCATCCGTCAACAGGCGTGGCACAAATTTGGCTGCAATGCGATGCATGCTCAAATTTTCGGTAATAATTTCATGACACACTGTTTTTGAGATACTCACTTCTTCAGCTACCTCTCGAACTGTCAAACGACGATTTGAACGGATGACTTCACGAACTTTTGCAACATTATCGTCACTTTTCGACGTTGATGGCCGTCCCGAACGCGGATCATCATCATCAACTAAAGTTCGGCCCTCTTTGAAATGTTTCCACCACTCGTACGTTTGAGTCATGCCCATGGCTTCTTCCCTGAATGCTATTTTCAACATTTCAAATGTCTCAATAACAGATTTTCCAATTTTCACGCAGAATTTCACACAAATTCGTTGCTCGTGAAAAACACTCATTTTCTTGTCAAGAGAATCACCAGATGCGCCAAACATGTGATCACATAAAGAAGCACAGCACAATGACTAAGCAAGATAGGGCAATGCGGTTTTTGTGACTCAGTTCGCCAAACTCATTCCTAGAGAGTAGCACTTGCCACGCCCCGCTAGGTCGACGCAATGGCGGGCTGTTTTGAGCATTCGGAAACTTTCCGGACAGCCCATGTATACAACCGGTGTACTCTGTACATTGAAACATATACAACCGGTGTACTCTGTACATTGAAACATATACAGCTGGTCTGCTCTGTACATTGAAACATATACAACCAGTGTCCTTTGTACATTGAAACATATACAACTGGTGTACCCTCTACATTGAAACATATACAACCGGTGTACTCTGTACATTGAAACATATACAACCGGTGTCCTTTGTACATTGAAACATATACAACTGGTGTACTCTCTACATTGAAACATATACAACCGGTGTACTCTGTACATTGAAGCATATACAACCGGTGTCCTTTGTACATTGAAACATATACAACTGGTGTACTCTCTACATTGAAACATATACAACCGGTGTACTCTGTACATTGAAACATGTACAACTGGTGTACTCTCTACATTGAAACATATGCAACCGGTGTACTCTGTTCTTTGAAACGTGTACAATTGGTGTACTGTCTACATTGAAACATACACAACCGGTATACTCTGTTCATGGAAACTTATACTACCGGTGTGCTCTGTGCATTGAAACCTATACAACTGGTGTATTCTGTACATTCCGTCCTTTCAGTGGTTTTCATCAAGAGCAGCCCCTTTGAGCCATTTCTCTTATTATGTGACTAGACTATCCATGTTCCTATCATGTGGTGGGCTGCTGTTACATTCACATGTCACCCAAAACCCATTTTATTATTTTTCTTCGTTCATGGCAGTTTCTTTGGTGCCAGAATTAAATTTGTGGGTTTCGGATGGCAGGAAGGGAACACGCCGATACACAAACTTTTTTTCAAACTCCAGCACAGACAGCTGCGCATATCACATCACTATATAACAGCTAAGTGTTGTACAAGAACATGCCGCATTTTACACATTCTGGGCCACAAATTTAATCGTCCTTGTGGTTTTTGATGCATGACACCATGCGATGAATACAGTCAGTGTTTGGCAGCAGTGGGTTAACCCATTACACCAGTGGCTATTCCATTATGGCAGTGCTTTAAGCATACATGAGTTTCGTTAAAGAATAAAAGACCAACTTGATGTCACTTTGCTATTTTATTTCACTTCTTATGCACTCAACATGTTTCTGACATTAATATATCCATCGTCAGGAGCTTGCGATTACTCTGTTGAATTACCACATTGGTCGTATTGTTCTTGGTTCGGTGTGTGTTGGAGTGTTGGTGTGGTTGCGTTGGAGTGACATCCATGTTGCAGGCTGAAGCAGCCTGCAACGCGCATACCAGCACACACCTTGGCACAGGGGTGTCAATGGGTCGTGGAGCCTCCGGACCTGTAGTATAATAAAGTCTGTTGCGTGTATTTTCAAACATGGATTGTGTGTTGTTTAGTCACACACACCAACACATGCACACATATATATATATATATGTATATATATATATATATATATATTATTTAAGAAGTCTAAAATTTATATTAAAACATTAAAAATGCTCCTACATGTTTTGATATATATATATATATATATGTGTGTGTGTGTGTGCCTGTGTTGGTGTATGTAAATAATCTACAGAATGCACAGTGACCTCATATAAAAAATGGATTTTGTGCTTCTGGCAGACGGCTTTGTTCTGGCTTCCCTTTATGGGAAATGAGTAGCTTTGCATAGTAGTTACAGCAGGGCCCTGATTGTTGAGTTGGGGGGGGGGGGGGGGGCGGGCACAGTCTTTTGTGTGGGCGTGTTGTGGGAGATATGATGGCTTGTTTGGTCGTGATGAGGGGGGTGTGTGTGTTGTGAGGGGGGGGGGGGGGTGCTGTGACCAGTTTTCTGTGTGACTGCTGTGGACAGACCGTAACTGGTGTAGGTGTGTCTGCGTACACCAGTTGTACCCTGTCTGTGTTATTCTGCTACACCATACTTATTCATTTATCTGTCACCGTGCCATATAACCTTATCAGTTGATATGGTTGTTCAGTGTTACTCATAATACACCCACCCTTGCCGACCATATTGATACCACCCTCAGTTTGCCATGTCTGCGTTTAACACAGAAATTCTCGTGCTTCTTCTTTTAGAGTTTTGTATTCCTTAGACAACAAGTTTGGCTTCGTTTATTAAATTCTCTGCATCTGTAGCAGGGAAATTCCCTGTCTCCATGGTAATGTCTCATGGTTTTGGCACAAGTTCCAACTTGTGTGCCCATAGAGGGAACTCACCTGGCCACATTTTAAAATAGTTGTTTGTATGTTATGGCTCTGTCCTGCCATCTGTTGACAAAACATGTACACATGTGTAGCTTTATCTGCCTTTAGCAGCCTTGTGACTAGTGACTAATAAATTTTTTTCTGTTTTTATCTATAGTACAAAATTTCTGTGTGTTTTTGGCCAGTAAATTCACAGCATCAGCAAAAAACCAGCACTAGATGTTAGGCATCCTGTAATGTTATCTGCACAGACAAATTGTCTGACAGTGTCCGTGTACTGTTTGTACACCAGCAGCATGTGTGTCCCATTCAGTGTGATGTCCTTCTGGTTTTCTTGGGCACTCCTAACGGAATATTCCACAACAAGGCTACACAACAATGCCAGTAAAGCGTCTCTTGTCACAGATCATACTCAACAGGCAGTGTGTCAGACAAATTCTTGAGTTCAAACTTTCGTCGTATTCTGACTGTTGTATTCTTTCTTCTGAGTGATTCTCCGCTGTCTGAATGTTATAGGCCGACGTTTTGGAACACTCTGTCTGTCCCATCCTCGTAGGTGGTGTAAGCAGGAACAATAACAGGGATGAGTGCCATTTCTCCCTCACATACTGTGGCGTACACTTGGGGTCCTTGCCCTCCACAGCCTGTTTCTCTGCTCGGACACACCCCATCTCTGTCACCCCTCCTCCCGATCGGCTCAGGCTTCTTTAGAACCAAACCTTTTCCCGTGTAAATACCCCAATAATCTCATCCCTGCTATTCTTCCTACTAACACCGCCTATGAAGATGGAACAGAGTGTTCTGAAATGCCGGCATATAAAATTCAGATGCCAGGGAATTACCAACAAGAAAGAATACAATAACAGAGAAATGTTTGACCGTGTGGACAGTACTGCAGAATGTCGTCCCTGCATCTAGAAAATCTGAAGGTATTTATGCAAGAGAGAATGACAGAAGCAAGCGTGACACTTCGGTAACATTTGCATGCTTTTCAGTAACATTTATAACAGCTTGGCGACTGTGATAGTTGGTCTTATACTAGAGACTTTTCAAGGTGTGTTTCTTATTTATAGCTGGTTAACCCACTGAAGATGAAAGAGCACTTGGTAACTCAGCTGAAAACTCAAATTTCTGATTTGGAACGATTCATAGAGTTTTTGCAAGGTACTAATATTTTCTGTAGCACTTTGTCTTTAATCACTTATGCTTGTGTTTCCCCACCGCACTTCACGTCGTGCTTTGCTCACAGTGCCCCGTGTGTGTTAGTTTTGTTGTGATGCACCGGAAACGAATGCGGAAATCTTGTTGATGATTCCGGTCTTGTGGTATGTTGCACTTCGTCATTGAGTGAGTGGTTTGTGGCGTATTGAAGGCCGTCCCCTGACTACACCTATATACCATTGCACTATTTCCGGTATTGACCGCTCTTCACGAACTGCTTGACTCTAAAGATGAATGCACTGCAGGCCTTTGAAACACTATAAACCACTCACATGATCACACAGTGTCACTTCCTGTAAGACTTGAACCTTCAAACTGCCAACGTGAGAACCTCAGATCCCACTGAATCTGTATTGCACTGGATAACGGATGATGCTTCCTAAATTGTTAAATCTTCCCCAGGTTTTAAGCTTTTCCAGCACTGATTATTGTTGTATAGTTGTGCAGAGAGCGTGTTCTGCAATATTGTGTTCTTAGCTTGTGTCGTGCATGAACAATTAATCTCTAAATGTGCAAGAGAGTAGTTTGATTTTGGTATAGCAAATGATGTACTAATCAAAGCAGGGTGGAGATTTTGCATGTGTTTTTCAAGGAGTTGCATGAACTGTAACTAAGTTGTGTGTCACAGCAGATGTGCATACTTCAGGTAAGTTAGTTTCTTGAACTTCCTTTCCTGAAGTTGGCAGTAAAGTTTATTGTAAATCATATTAACATCTGACATGTACTTAATATACTTGAGCATGGTGAGCGCTGTGAATGCCGGAGTTGTGTGAAGAGTGTGTGAAAGGGAGAGCTTATCGTGGAGCAGGGCATGAAGGCAGGGAATGGGAGTTCATGTATAGCTGTACTCTTTCCTTGACCTAAGTGCTAGATGGGGGTTCATTTATTGCTGTACTCTTTCCTTGACCTCAGTGCTATGGGGGGGTTCATGTATAGCTGTACTCTTTCCTTGACCGCAGTGCTAGATGGGGGTTCATGTATAGCTATACTCTTTCCTTGACCTCAGTGCTAGAGGGAGGTTCATGTATAGCTGTACTCTTTCCTTGACCTCAGTGCTAGATGGGAGTTCAAGTATAGCTGTACTCTTTCCTTAACCTCCGTACTAGATGTGGGTTCACGTATAGCTGTATTCTTTCCTTGCCCTCAGTGCTAGATGGGGGTTCATGTATAGCTATACTCTTTCCTTGACCTCAGTGCTAGATGGGGGTTCATGTATAGTTGTACTCTTTCCTTGACCTCAGTGCTAGTTGGGGGTTCATGTGTAGCTCCACTCTTTGCTTGACTTCAGTACTAGATTGGGGTTCATGTATAGCTGTACTCTTGCCTTTACCTCAGTGCTAGATTGGGGTTCATGTATAGCTGTACTCTTTCCTTAACCTCCGTACTAGATGGGGGTTCATGTATAGCTATACTCTTTCCTTGAACTCAGTGCTAGATGGTTCATGTATAGCTGTACTCTTTCCATGACCTCAGTGCTAGACGGGTGTTCATGTATAGCTGTACTCTTTCCTTGACCTCAGTGCTAGATGGGGGTTCATGTATAGCTGTACTCTTTCCTTGACCTCAGTGCTAGATGGGGGTTCAT
>Ga0123357_10012349_pt1 | contig 11014 bp, 6 predicted proteins | sample TergutEmb28metaG_FD_89873 | JGI IMG/M metagenome (GOLD analysis project Ga0123357, IMG submission 89873) | Embiratermes neotenicus P4 segment gut microbial communities from Petit-Saut dam, French Guiana - Emb289 P4 | ecosystem: Host-associated > Arthropoda: Insects > Digestive system > Gut ... | reverse complement strand
CGCGGATATCTTCCATTTCACAGGTCATTATATCGATATCGCCATCAAAATCCAAATCGGCCGTTATCAATGTATGACAAGCCCCGCGCAGCGGTTTTCCAGGCACGTAAATGTCGTGGCGCGCCCATTCGGTTCCGTCGCCATTCCTGTTTTCCAGCCAGAACAGTTTTCCGCCTGGCATCTCGTTCTCAATCATGATGATATCATTCTTTCCGTCCCCGTCAACATCGCATACGGCGGCATGGGTGGCGTTCACCATGAACGGTGTTGTCAGCAGCGCCCGGTTTTGCGGAGGAAACGGCAGCGGGTGTTCTTTCCAGACCGATCCGTCCCCATTCACGTTTTCAAACCAGGCGTTTGTCCTGACAACGTCAAGGCTGCCGCTGCCCGTAAGATCGCCGACCGCGGCGCCCGAATGCACGGCTTGCCCGATAACTGTATATCCCCATGGCTGCCGGGGGTCTTCCGGGATCTTATACCAGCGCAGATCATGGGCGTCAGACATAACGACGATCTCAAGTTTACCGTCGCCGTCCATATCGGCCGCGATCACATCGTGCACCTGATCCAGATCCGGATCAAAGACAATCCGCTCGAACGGCGTCCCTTCTTTGCGCGAATTTTTATACCAGACGCCCCCTGTGACAAAATCCGGCCATCCGTCCCCGTCGGCATCCAGAACCGCGGCCCCTACATCCGACGGCGAATCTTTCCCAAGTAAAAATTTTTCCCAGCGATCCGGCGTATGATATTTATAGTAAAAAATATCGCCGCGCTGTAAGCCCACAATAAACTCCGGTTTTCCGTCATTGTTGATATCGGCCAGCGCCGTTTGGCCGTATAGGCCCTTCGGCAAATCCGTATCTATGACATGCGGTTTGAATTTATACATTGTTAACAACACATCCATTTCTTTTGTCAAAGATACTATACTGTAAACGGCCATAGAATTCAATTATGATATGGTATAATAAAATAGAATCATAAAACTCATGACAGGATTAGGGGCGTATAAATGATATGTATAAGCTGCTGGTTGTAGACGACGAAAATATCATCGCCGACGGGATCGCGAATACTGTCAGCTGGGACAGCATTGGCGTGGAAGTGACGGGGTGCGCCGCCAACGGGCTCGACGCTCTGGAAAAAGTCCGGATCACACAGCCCGACATTATCATCACGGACATTAAGATGGACAATATGGACGGCTTAACCATGGTGAACGAAGTGGGCGCGCTCTATCCCTTTATAAAGTTCATCGTGCTTACCGGGTATGACGATCCCGGGTTTATAAGAAAATCACTGGATCTAAGGGTCTTTTCATATTTACTTAAGCCGGCGGGCGAGGAGCAGCTCCTCACGGTGGTGAAACAGCAAATCGCGGAAATTGAAAAGGAACGCGCTATCCGGAAAAAAATTGAAATGATCGATTATGAGCTGGAACGAAACCAGGATTTTTTTGTTGAGCGTTTATTGGAAGACCTGCTAAGCGGCGGTGTTGAGAACCGGGACACCTTGGAATCACGCGCCGCGTTCCTGGGCGTTTCCTTTAAACGGCAGAGTTACAGCTGCGTCCTGTTTTCTATCCTGGACGCGCGGAATGCCGCCGGCGGGGGAGGGTTCCATAAGCTGCATAATCAGTTCCTAGCCGTGGAGGAAATTATAAAAAGTTTCTGGAAGGGCGAATTCTGGCCCGTCCATATAGAACAGGACAAGCTCGTCATCATACTGGGCGGGGAAAACATAAGACAGGGTATTGAATGGATTCTGGAGAACATAGACAGGTTCCTGGACGTATCGGTTACGGCCGCGATCGGAGAGTCTTGCGAAAACATACTCGATATCTGGAAATCGTACAGGCAGGCGCTTCTCGCGTACGAAGGCGACAGCACGCCGGAACTGCCGGGAATCATCAGTTTGGACGAAATGCCGGAGGCGCCCGGCCTTCGGTTTATTTATCCAGCGGAGAAGGAGAACGGGACGCTGGAAAGCTTCATCAGGAACGGCAGCCGGCAGGATACGGACAAATCGGTCAGAGAATTGTTTGACTCCATGGAGCAGCAGGGATTTCAAAGCAGCCATATCGGGATGAAAATAGCGATGGCGAACCGCTATATGATCGATAACTTCAGCAATTGCGATCTGTCGTTGGATGTAATCTCCCGATACTTGCAAATAAACCCATCCTATTTTAGCCGGATATATAAAAAGGAGACCGGTCAGAATTTTGTGGAAGCCCTTACCGCAATACGGCTGGATAGGGCAAGAACGCTCTTATCAGCCACTACCATGAAAATAAATGATATCGCTTTGACAGTCGGTTACCAGAATTCCAGGTATTTTTGGAATATATTCAGAAAAAACAGCGGCTGTTCCCCATCGGAATACAGGGAGACACATTTTCAAAGCTCAAAGTTACAGTAAAGAAGGCGCCGGTATGTTAAAAAGACTTTTGGCATGGATTAAAGGAAGCCTCACCAAACGGTTGCTGATTTATCTGTTTCTCGTGATCGCAGCCCAAATCATCCTGACGGGCGCTATCGGTTACCGGTGGATCTTTTCGTACATAGAATCCATATCGGACGCAAATGCCCTTGAACTGAATGCAAGCCTTGTGCAGGAAACAAACTATATCCGCGGGAATTATGAGAAGCAGGCGGAAAGCATTATGGTGAACCAGACTATCCAGGACGTGCTGTCAAAGGAATATATGAGCAATACAGCCGCCCAATCGACAGACAATACAGCCGCCGAACCCGACCCGGACGACAGAAAAGCGGTCGAGTGGGCTTTAATGGACCCGGAAAATAAAATACTCAGTATTCTGGTCGGCAAAAACACGTTATTTCAGTCCCGTACGGCTATTAATCCCTATATTTCATACGACGATATAGTATCCGGCGGCTTGTATGCAAAGGCGCTGGCCAGCGACGGAGCGGATATATGGGTCGCGTCGCGGGAGGACATCACCGCAAAGGAGAATTCGCCTAAATTATTTTTATGTAAAACAATTAACCTGACCAAATACGACTTTCACGCGTTAGGCCATCTTATCATGCAGATCCCGCCCGATGAACTAGACGCCGTGTTCGATCAGAGGCAATTGGCGGAGAATGAATACTTCGCCGTCGTGGACGGGGACGGACTGTATATTTATCATTCGCTGGACCAAAACCTTATCGGGGAACCCCTGGATGATGATCTGCGGTTTATCGCGGACGCCGGGACCGATATCAGCCAAACGGTTAATACAGGCTGCGGGCCGATGATGATCTATTACTCCCCTTATGTCAGCCAAACGGGGGAAGCCGGCTGGGGTATCATTCACGCGGCGCCCATGTCGGTGACGTCCGGCTACGCGAATAGAATCCGTAATCTGGTTTCGGGTATTATGCTGGTTTTGCTGGTAATTTCAACGCCATTGGCGTTTATGCTCTTTAACGGGATAACCGCGCCCATAATAAAACTGAAGAACGCGGTGGCCGCTTTCGGAACCGCGCTGCATACCCGCGTGAAAGTGGACAGACGCGATGAAATAGGCAGTTTACAGGAAAGCTTTAATTGGATGGCGGACGATATTGAAAACCTGATGGTTGAAAAGGATGAAAATCACATGCGCCTGCGAAAACTTGAATTATCGGCGCTGGAATACCAGGTAAACCCGCATTTCCTATACAACTCGCTGGATTCCGTCTACTGGATGGCGCGTAAAGCGGGGAGCCCGGACGTCGCGGAAATGATCAGGGCTTTGGCCGGATTTTTGAGGATCGGCTTAAGCAAGGGCCAGGAAAGCTATCATGTGAAAGACGAATTGGAGCATGTGCGGCAATATTTGATGATCAACAAGATACGGTTGAAAGATTCGTTTGAATTCGTTGTCTCGGCAAGCGAAGAAATCCTTGAATATCCGGTTATAAAGATTATTCTGCAGCCCGTCGTGGAAAATGCCGTCAAGTATGGTATCGGCAAAACCACCCAAATAAAAGGTTTAATAAAAGTTTCCGGATACCAGGAGGACGGCCGTATCGTTTTCACGGTGACGGATAACGGGCCCGGCATACCGCCGGATCGCCTGAGTGTCTTAGAAAAATCCCTGGCCGGCCCCACTGTCCCTTCGGAGAGTGAAAACGGTTTCGGCCTCCATTATGTCAGCCAGCGGCTGAACCTGTATTATGGAAAAGACGCGCATATCACGCTGGAGAATGTAAAAACAAGAGGATTGGCCGTCAGTGTATTAATTCCTACCAGAATATAAAAACGTAAAGAAAAATGAGCAAATGTCAAAATATTATAGTTTACTTAGCAAAATTTTAATATTATAATAAGAATATGGCGGTTTAACATAAATAACGCCTAATATAATAATTGAACGGAGGTAACAGCTATGAAAAATGCTGTGAAAGGTATTGCTTTCGTATTAGCGTCAGTAATGCTTCTTTCAGTGGCGGCTTGTAGCAGCAACACCCCGGCCAACGTCAGTTCACCATCCACCGAGGCGCCGGCAACCACGGCAGCGGCGACCGCGGCGCCGGCATCGTCCGAACCGGCGGCGACCCCGGAGCCTACGACCGCCGCGGCGGCGACCACAGCGGCGCCGGCGGCTGCGGCGCCCGTGGACGTGATGCAGCCTTTCGCGCCTTACCCGGATACCATCACGATCACGGTGGGCCGTCAGAACAACGCCGGCGGTCAGTTCGCGCAGGGGCAGGATTCCAGTAACAACGGTTATCTGGATTTAATCAAGGATGTGCTGAATATCAATTATGTCGTCGCTTTTGAAGCGGACGGAGGCGACTACGATCAGGCGCTGATGCTGCATGCGGCCAGCGATACGCTGCCCGATACATTCGGCATATCGAATCAGGCCCGGTCGATGACCCTCTTTAAAAACCTCGTCGACGCCGGAAAACTGGCCGATCTGACCGAAGCATACAACACCTGCATAGGTGGGCTTGACAAACAATACTTATCCGAAGTTGACCTGAATGACCTGCTGAAATACATGATTGTGGACGGTAAAATTTACGGCGCCTTCGGCGGCCAGCAGGGGTACAATACCGCGGTCGCGTGGATTCGCAAGGACTGGCTTGATAAACTGGGGCTACAGGAGCCCAGGACGCTGGATGACCTGACGAAAGTCGCGCAGGCGTTTGCCGATCAGAAACCCGGCGGGCAGGATAATACAATCGGCATCTGTTTTAACCCGGATCCGAACGGCGGGCTGTTTGGCCAATGGTTCGGATTGTTGCCGGTTTTTAACGCGGTTGGCGCATATCCTGATATCTGGATCGACGACGGTACGGGCAAAGCCGTTTACGGCGGCATACAGCCGCAGGTGAAGGACGCGCTCAGCGTGATGGCAAACTGGGTTCAATCCGGTATATTCAGTAAGGACATGCTGACCATGAAAAACGGCGACGAAACAAGGGATACTTATGTCTCTACCAACGCGTGCGGCATCATATTCAACGCATGGTGGGATCCGTGGGTTCAATGGAACGGCTACGGGGACGCTTCCGTCGACAGTGACGCAAGCAAGGTCTGGATTCCCCTGTTGTGCCCGCTTAACACGGACGGGCAGTACAGCCCCAAGAAAGAGACCAATATCCCCAGCGGGCAGGTTGTACTCTCAACCTGCAAGTATCCAGAGGCCATCATTAAGACAATGAACCTTCTGGACGACGCCTGCGTTTACAGGAGCCCGCAATTTGCGGATCAATATGACAAATATATCAAACCGCTCGAAGGCGTGTCCGATATGAGGACTTGCTGTCCGTTGGTCGACGCGGGGCTTCTGGCCACACAGAACCAGCTTATCGACGCGAAGGTGATTAACGATTATATCGCAACCGGCGCGCTCAACCTGGATCCCCGCATCTCGGGAGACGCCCCCAACATACAGGGCGCGTATATCTGGGCGAAGAATAACGACATGGATAAATGGTACGCGATGACCGACGACGAGAAAACAGACGATGTCAAGGCGTATTATACCCAGGAGTATGTGGGAAACTGGGCGTTCAATATAATGGGCAACCTTTACCTGGACGGTATAAGTTCCGGCGTTTATAAGGAAAAGGAACAGATTTTCATCGGTACGACCGACTCTATGACGGACTACTGGCAAATGTTATTTGATCTGCAGAACACGGCGTACATGCAGATCATATCCGGCCAGAAACCGCTGGACTATTTTGACGATTTTGTTTCACAGTGGAAACAACTCGGCGGGGATACCGTCACATCGGAGGTAAACGCGGTTATCGGGAAATAAATATCCTTTCCACAAAGGAGCGGGCTTTGTTCCGCTCCTTTGTTCTAAGATTAGTTACTGAAAAGGTGATGACGCTTGAAGAGAAAATATCACAACCTAGCCTATCACAGCATGATGCTGCCCGGGATCATCCTCCTTGTGATTTTCGGTATAATCCCTATTATCGGCAATGTGATCGCATTTCAACGCTATAACCCCCTGGCGTCTTTTTTCGGGCTGGCTTCCAAGTTCGTGGGCCTTCAAAACTTCCGTACCATCTTCGTCATGCATCCTGATTCGATGCAGGTTATTATAAATACATTGATTATTGCCATTGCGAAAATAATCATGACCCTGGTCATACCCGTCGCCTTCGCCCTTTTGCTGAACGAGGTGATCAACCGCTTTGTGAAACGGTTTATCCAAACGGTAGTGTATCTGCCATATTTCCTGTCATGGGTTATCGCGGGTGCGATGTTCAGGCAGATCTTCGCGTCGGCGGGCATCGTAAATACGGCGCTGATCGGCTCGGGTATACTAAAAGAGCCGATTATGTTTATGGCTAGCAACTTCTGGTTCAGGCCGATCATTATATTCACCGATACCTGGAAAGGGTTCGGTTATAATGCGATTATCTACATAGCGGCGATCACGTCCATCGATCTGAATCTATATGAGGCAGCCGATATAGACGGCGCCAGCCGCTGGCAAAAAATGCGCTATGTCACCCTGCCGGGGATCATGCCGACGATTGTACTTCTATCCACACTTTCCCTCGGCAACGTGTTAAACGCAGGGTTTGATCAGATATTCAACATGTATAACCCGATTGTCTACCAAACCGGCGACGTACTGGATACGTTCGTTTACCGGATAGGGCTGGTCAATATGCAGTTTCAGCTGGCGACCGCAGTCGGGCTTGCCAAATCGGTCATCAGTATGCTGCTCATCATATTATCCTATAAGCTGGCCGACAGATTCGCCGGGTATAAGATATTTTAGGGGGTGGGGTTATGGCGTTAAAAAAGAAAACAACAAGCGGGGACGTTGTTATTCTGATTATTTTATTTTTAAGCGTGGCGTTATGCCTGATTCCGCTTCTTAACACCCTTGCAATCTCCTTCAGCGATAAGGTCAGCGCTCAGAATGGCAGGGTATTTGTCTGGCCGGTTAACTTTACCATTTCGCCCTACGGGGAGCTGATTAAGGACGCACAGTTTTTCCGATCATTTTTAGTGTCGATCGAACGGGTGCTGTTGGGTGGGATCATTAATGTCGGCCTTATCATTATAACATCTTACCCGCTCTCCAAGACAACCGGACAGTTCCGTTCCAAAAACAGGTATATGTGGCTGATCATTTTCCTGATGGTATTTCCGCCCGGGCTTATACCATCTTATGTGCTTATAACAAAACTTCATTTGATAAATACTATATGGTCGCTGGTATTGCCGGGCGCGGTACCCATATTCAGCTGCATCATGCTGACGGGTTTTTACAAGACCATACCGTCGTCGTTGGAAGACGCGGCGATGATCGACGGGGGCGGGCCGTGGTATATCCTGCTGAGGATTTACGTCCCGCTATCTAAACCCTCTATCGCCGTAGTTGCGCTCTGGTCGATTGTGGGACATTGGAACGATTTCTTCAGCGGCCTGATCTATATAACCGATCATGCGAAATGGCCCCTGCAGACATATATACAGTCCTTGACGGTCAGCATAGACTGGCAAAACGTATCAAATCTGAGCGGGCAGGATCTGGCGAAGATGATGTCGGTTTCCAACCTGACTTTCAACAGCGCGAAGGTCATTATCTCCATGATACCCATATTGTGCGTTTATCCCTTTATTCAGCGTTACTTCGTCACGGGCATTGTGATGGGCGCCGTGAAGGAGTAGGAAAGCGGGTTCCAGTTATGAAAAAGGTTATTAGCCGTATTGTTATGCTACTGACAGCCGCGCCGTTTTTACTGATGTTAACCGCTTGCGGAAAAGGGAAAGCCGCGGATGACGTCATATCGCAGGTTACAGGCGCCGGCGATCTGATGAAGCCTTTCGCCCCTTACCCGGAGACGGTCACAATCGGAACGGCGCGGCAGCTGAACCTGGGCAACGCGCTGGCGGAAGGTGTTACCACATCGGACAATATCTACATCGGCGTGATTAAGGATAAATTGAATGTACGGACCGTGATCGACTGGGAGACGACTCCGGACTATTATCCTCAGAAACTGGATCTGGCAATTGCCGGAGACACACTACCGGACGTGTTTCTCATCCAATCGGATCAATACCTTACGTTCAAACTGCTGGTCGAAAAGGGAAAACTGGCCGATCTGACAGATGCCTATAACAAATGCGCCGGAGGATATGACGCGCTGTACCTAAGCTTCATGGACGGCTCCCAGAACAAGCTGTGCCTGTTTGACGGCAGGCTCATGGGGATTCCGCAAATCCCTACCGGATACAACTACAATCTTTTATGGATCCGAAAAGACTGGCTGGATAAACTCGGCCTTCCGATCCCTCGCACTTTGGATGAGATCGGGGGCGCGGCCGCGGCTTTTATAAAAAACAAAACGGGCGGCAGCGGGACTAAGGGCATTATTGTCGACCCGCAAAGGATCTTGGGGGATTCCGGCGAATTTCTTTCCCTGTCGACGGTTGCCAACGCATTGGGCGCCTATCCGACGACATGGATATACGCCCCCGGAGGGAAGGCTATGTATGGCAGTATTGCTCCGGAAATGAAGGCTGCCCTGGCCGTGCTCGCCGATTGGTACAATGAGGGCGTGCTGGATCCGCAGTTTGCGGCATATCCGGATATGAACGCGGTGACCCCCGCAATGCGGGACGGCCAATGCGGTATGTTCTTCGGCGCGTACTGGTCGCCCTGGATCGTGGCTTACGGAACCGGCGGCGGGGGAAAGCAATGGATCCCCGTGTTCGGCCCGGTGGACGAAAACGGCGTATTCAACCATACCAATTCCAATAACCCCGCGGCATACCTGGTAGTAAGCGGTAAATGCGCGCATCCGGAAGCTGTTATAAAGGCGGTCAACGTCGCATATGAGCTGCAAAGGGGAGCATACAACGACAACCCAGCAATCAAGGCGGAGGTGGATCGGTTAACCGCGGCGGGCTGTTTCGGCCGGACGCTGAACCCGTTTCCCGGATCGCTGTCGGGCATGTTCGACGAAGAGGTCCGCAGGGGCATCGCGTATATGAATTACTGCAGGACCGGTATACTGGAACCGATACCCGGGCTGCCGCTGGAAGCTATTCGGGAGACCGCGGACAAATGTCTCGCCTGGTATACCGGTGATAAAATTGTCAGGACGGATTCGGATTTGGATGACCGCGTCCAATATGAGAGCTATAAAACGATCGCGGATCTTTACGGCGACACAAACCAGCGCGACGAGCCGGTGGCTTATGCCGGAACCACGGAATCCATGGGCGAATACTGGACGAAGCTGACGACACTGGAAAAACACGCGATCGTCAGTATTATTACCGGCGCGGAGCCGTTGGACTATTTTGACCGTTTTGTGTCCCAATGGAGGGAGTCGGGCGGCGACATAATTACTGATGAAGTGAACGAAGCCATAAGCCATTGAACAGACGCGTTGCCAATAACTTGTTGTTTATGCATTTATGACTGGGGAAACCTAAGTTTGTATAGAGAAAGACTTACTTAGGGGGATACAATGAAATCCAGGCATAAAACATGGCGCCGCTGGTTTTGCGCCGTTACGCTTATCACTTTGCTTTCATCCAATCTTTACGTGCGGCCGGTTTCGGCGGCGGCCGCGATACTTATCACAAATTTCTCCCAAACGCTGATCCCCGGCGTGGACAACGCCGTCCCGCGGGTCTCGCAAAACAAGGCGGCGGATCAGGTGTTCCTGTCCTGGCCGATGGACGCCATAAACGGCGCGACGTTTATCAGCGGTTCATATAGACTCAGCTGTTATATTGACACGGGCAGGCAAATTGAATTTATCGTGCAGAAAAACGGCGTTTCCGCCGACATATGGTTCGATTCGCTTATCTGGGACGGCGCCGGTTCGTATACGCCGCAGCCGCCGCTGGGCTATCAGGTTCACAGCAATGTGAACGGGTTGGGCCTGCCTCATTTTATCCCGGCCCAAACGTTCCTGGACAGTGGGTATAACGTGAGCGATCTAAACTACCAGGTATTGAACGATGGGTTATCCACCCCATATACGGGGCTTAAACCGCATTTCAGGATTAGCCCGGACAAGGGCTTTTCATTCCAGTATAACAATATGGAAATACATTTCCTGTGGAATTCAACCGACCAACGGATGTATTTCGTTACAAACCAGATGATCCCCGGGCGAATATTCAATATGATCCTGGATTTTACGTACGATCCGTCCTCACCCCCAGACTTCGCCGCGACGGCCTACACGGGCAGCCTCAAGGTATTGACGGGCGTTTCCATTGAGACGTTCCGCGCAATACCATTTGCCAACAATCATAACACGGCGGACGGGTTCTGCCTGGATTACGATCCGGATCTGCGCCCGCCGCTGCCGGAGAATTATTACCTGGACATGGGCGCGGGCGGCAATGACACAAATCCCGGTTCCCCCGTCAACGAATTGATACTGAGGTTTGACGTGCCGAAAGAATACAATATGGGAACGCGGACTTTCAGTTTACCTCCGGGCGGCGTCATACCGGCCACCATAGAAATGAGCAACCCCAGCCCGGTGAACGAACTGCAGAT
>Ga0123357_10012348_pt1 | contig 11014 bp, 7 predicted proteins | sample TergutEmb28metaG_FD_89873 | JGI IMG/M metagenome (GOLD analysis project Ga0123357, IMG submission 89873) | Embiratermes neotenicus P4 segment gut microbial communities from Petit-Saut dam, French Guiana - Emb289 P4 | ecosystem: Host-associated > Arthropoda: Insects > Digestive system > Gut ... | reverse complement strand
CCCAGCAATGCGGTCAAACGCAGGAATGGCTAACAGACAGGAAGACGTCGACTTGCGCTTCGCGCAAGTCGAAGTCCCCCAAGTTAACACTTTGGCTTGGCCTGGCTTGGCTTGGCTTGGCCGCCAGTCACACTTCATCCACCTGCCTATGAAGATGGAACAGATAGAATATTCCGAAACGTCGGCAAATAAAATTGAGACGCCGGGGAATTACCCAAAAGAAAACATACTATGTATGTATGTGAGTGCATGTATGTTTGTGTGCATGTATATACATATGTATGTGTATATGTATGCGTGTATTTATGTGTAGGTGTATGTATGTGTGTATGTGTATAAGTATGTGAGTCGATTTACGTATGTATGAAAGTATATTGACCGGTGACATTCTGCCACATCCTTTAAAATCATATTTCTCTTGAATTTCGTCACTGTACTGTGCGGAAGCACACAGAAGTAGAACGTTCTGATCCGAACAGTAGGCACAGACGGACACAGGACATCCTTTGAGAACAATGTGTCTTATTACCGGCTACAGCGCGTCTACGCAGCTTGTTTGTTTTTTTCAGCTTGCTGTCCTCTTCATAGTAAAAAGAACAAGGCTTATTATTTCAGAGAGCTTTCTGCGTAACGACCCTTAAACTTCTGCAACAGTTGACCGATTTTATACAAATGTGATAGGATTGTGTTTTCCTTCTCTAAGTTCCAGCATAATGAGCAGAGCTTTTGAGGTGTGATCAGTAAAACGAAAACTTCATAATGGGTCACGATTTTGTGTTTGGTAACAAACCTAAAATGTACGTGTAACTTTGTTAATTGCATTTTTGTAGAATGTAATAAAGTTAACACATCATCCACATGAAATAATTAATTTAGGTTTCAGTTTGACAGCGATACCTATTTCACCACTGGAGCTAGAAGTGCGAACTCTGTGAACAAATTTTATAAACATTCCTGCAAGTCATGCTTAAATTATTGTTTGGACGTTCACAACACACAGATGGAGACTTTACGAATGTATGAATATAGAGAGAATAGGCTTTTTTTAAGCTCATGGTTCCGTGCATCGTAATTCAATGTTAATAAAAATCCAACTAGATGCAACAGTATGCAGATATTTATTTATTGCAAAGCTACTTTACATGTTTCGGGTGTCACAGCACCCATCATCAGGGGTACTATAAACTGTAACCGCAGCCTCCGGCACAGGTCATAATATTGGTACAGCTACTTCCCTCCAACGTGGCCCGATCAGGCCACGTTGGAGGGAAGTAGCTGTACCAATATTATGACCTGTGCCGGAGGCTGCGGTTACAGTTTATAGTACCCCTGATGATGGGTGCTGTGACACCCGAAACATGTAGAGTAGCTTTGCAATAAATAAATATCTGCATACTGTTGCATCTAGTTGGATTTTTATTAACAGAGAATATGCCTTATGAATAACGATTAGGCAATTCCAGACAAGAAAATAATGTTAAACCGGTTCTTAACGTTGTGATTATAATGACAGACACAGAAAAAAATCCGTCAATCAAAACTCAGCGATTTTTATTATTAATATATGGGGGTTATTGCAACATGTTTCGGTCATAATGGACCATCTTCAGGTAATACATGCACACAAAATTACTAAGGAGAGTCACTGGATTATAATTTGTCTCGTCTTAGTAATTTTGTATGTATATGTTTCCTGAAGATATTCTTTTACGACCGAAACTTGTTGTAATAACCGCCATATACTAATAATAAAAACCCCTGAATTGTGATGGATGGATTTTTTTTATATTTTTGTTAAGAAAGTAATTGTCAGTCACATTAATTAATATTACTATTGTTATCGTAACTGCACTAACAACAATAGCCTCTAAAGTATTTACATTTTAAAGAGTAATGCATTCTGACGTCACTAATATTCGATTATGTAACCACGCACATGTGATTCAGCACGCTTCATCATAATTTAAATTGAGTTTTATTGTTACTTTGTAAGTTTACACCATTTATCTGAAAGTAACTTTAGGCACAGGAGATTTACAGGCCTGAAATCCTGTACAAAGGAAATGTAGGCTTCTTTGTAAGGACTTGTGGCTTCAAACTGCCTGTTTCTATGCGTGTATTTCGAATGACTGGAAAATTAGCAGCTATACAACGGACACGATGGGCAACAAACGGCACTCGGCAATTGAAATGTGTTAGACTGCAGAGGGACACAACGGCAAGATAACGGGCGAAGTTTCTCATTATTGCTTTTGCCAACTCCGGCTCCCTCATTTCGCTTTGGTAGCTAATTTAGAGTCTGCAGCATGAATATTGAAATCTGAGGACACTGAGGTTTGACCCGCTTCTACTCCTTGATTCTACTTCACTTTGCGTCAACTCGAGAGGCACTAAGGGAGACACAGCTCAGCAGATCCCTCTCCCTTTCTCCATCCTTGAGAGGCTCTGGACCATGTAAGACTTGTACTCACATCAGTGGATATACTTATGACTATATCCAGCATCTTATGCAGCAAAATTTAATGGGGACGGACTGTTCTTGAAAGCATAACCCTTGTGTCCGTTATAGGTCAATGCAGTAAACTCGGGAAACAATATTTTTCTTGATGTCTTATTTTCAAAAGCATAGGAGAGTTTGCGATCTAAAAAAGATAATAATAACTACCGTATTGAGCTTCAACCTTTGTTAAAAACTTATATTAAGGAATGAAATTTAAGGGCATGCTATTTTATAAAGTTTGTTAATTGTGGGAAGAATGATAAAATCCAGACTTGTTGAGCAGGAACCTGGACAGGAAAGTACATTGAGAAGACGTATGCATAGGTTTAAGGGAATGTAATATTAAATGGAAATTTAAGGATAAATGAAAGCGTATTCGGAATTAACTTACAGTACATTTTTAGCTTCGGTTAACATTAAAATGAAATTTAGAATTCCATAAAATCAGATTTTTTTTTACAGGGTGATTATGAATAGTTTTAAGAAAGAAACTGTGATATGTATTCGGTTAGTCGTCATATAAACTGTAGGTAACCTTCGATTGCCTTTGCAAATATTAATGTTACATCCATAGAGCTATGCGGGTGGTAACGTAGCTACCGGCAGCGTCTCGCAGGCACGACAGGTCAAGTGTGAGGTTCCAGACACGGGAAAGATATCCTGACTTTCCTGCTTGGAGGGGGTTGGACACTGGGTTGACAATCATATCTCTTAAAAACAAGTTTGTTAAGAGAAGAGTAGAATCGAATTAACAACCGAAAGGATGCTTCGGATCGCGATTCGGGTGAAGATTTGAGAAAGAGAAGAAAACAGGCAGGCAAATGCCAGAGAACGTTGCAAGTGGAGCAAGATCGAATTGCAAGCCTAGGTACGCAACAGAATGTAACGCTTGAGAAGGTAGAAGCAGCTATGATTTTTCTCATACCAAAACATTGCAGAGTTGGAAGCAGTTATCAGTAAGAGCAAATGTCGTTTGAAGTTCCGCTTGTGTCAGTATTGCAGTAAGTTCGTTATCCTAATATACTTGCAGTCTAGATCTAAAAATTTGAATATTTTCTGCCCTCTGGATTATAAACTACATTTTTAAGTAAGGCCTTTTGTTAAAAAGTTTGCTTTGTAGGCAAAATTCTGCGCAATCATAGAAATTGTTTTATCTATAAATCTCACTGTTCACAGCTCATAGATTATATTTCTAACTGTTTTGCCATAACTGTTAGAAAAATGGGTTCTTCACATTCTACAGGAAGAAGATAGATCCGCTGAGTTACAGATTACGGTACTGAAGAAACCCGTTAGGTAGAGAGTAACAGGAGGACTGAGAGAATTGCGTTCGTGGAGGGATTTATGGTTTGCACTATTAAGATGATTGAACCAATCTGCTCTATTCTCGTCACGGACTGCTTGGCAGACTCATCTGAAATGAGAAACACAAAAGTCTAAGTGATTGTATCAATTAACTGTCGTATTACAGAGTAACGGAGTACTCTACGACCGCGTATGTTGTAGTATATTCCTCATGGTGACGAGGCAACTAGCTGGATAAGTGGAGAATTGGGTAGATGCCCGGCAGAGACAAGAGATTTTTCTCTTTTCTGCAATATCTATACCTGCTCCAGGGCTAAGCTAGCCCCGTATTAAATTCATACCGAAGCCGTTTTTTCTGGGGGTAAAGCAGTCAGAGCGTGAAGTTGCCCTCAACTCAATTCCTTTACGTTTTAATTTATTTGAGTATGTGCTGTATTTGTAACAACTTTACAGGAACTCTTTTGGAACGCCTGTGCTGTGAAAAAGTGGCGAAATTTCCGGCTTAAAAATAATAGAAGTAAAAGAACTCTTCTCCACTTGGCTAAAAATTGAAAGTGAAAACTTTAACAAAACAGCCTCTTACGACTGGTGGAACAGACATGTTTAGAAGTCTGCTCTGGGGATCCTTCAATTGCAAAACATCGCAGGTAAACCCACACTGACATCATTACGTTGGTAAGGTGGGCTGTATGGTACTTGAGAAGAGCCCTTATGTAACAGCAACTTTATCCTGTGATGTTGGCGGAGTTAGCAAGTTCACTAAGCCTCAGGATACTGCGGTTGAATTTTGAACTGTGCAAGCTTTCTATTTATCTGGATTTCTCATGTCTCTATCTATCATCTATCTATCCATCCATCCATCCATCCATCCATCCATCCATCTACCTACCTACCTACCTACCTACCTACCTATCCGTCTGTCCGTCCGTCCGTCCGTCAGTCCGTCTATCTGTCCGTCCGTCCGTCTGTCCTTCCGTCCGCCTCTCTGTCCTTCCGTCTGTCTGCCCGTCCATCCGTCCGTCCGTCCGTTCGTCTGTCTGTCCGTCCCCCCACCCCCCACCCCCAACCACTATCATAAGGGTGCAATAATACGCCCATTCGTTTAAAAGGTTTAATGGAGACCTGTGGCGTGTTCAAAATATCGATAGTTTTATTTCTTTGCGAGTGAGCTCTAGGGCAGAAGAGCCAGTCGCTAAATTGTTCACGTTGATCTGACCAATAACGCACTTGTTTCACGGCTATGCTGCCTAGAAACTTGCTATATTGTGATGAGACTATTGCATATGGTCGAATAGATATTCTTGGGTGGCTTATAGAATTAGGTCTTTCTGTAGCGCTTTCTGCGGGTAGGTTTACTTTCCACTCCAGAAGGCCCTCGGTCAGTAAGTCAGGGAGAAAATCCTATAAAGGAAGCCATGAATTACTAATCCCTTACAAACGTGCTTCGAGTCAAAGTTCATTTCTTTTTATTCCTTTTCAGTCTGGGCGTATGGGAAGGGAAACTGGAAGCATTGTTTCGCCCCTGCGGATTTCTCGTACTTTGGATTGCTCCGTGCCATTTCAGAATTCTTATTGAAACGAGTGTATTTATAGCTTAGATCTAAGAGTTTTAGTAGGTCTTGACAGCTGTTGGTAAATGCTGCAGGCTGTGGGTCATGTTAAACAGCGTTTGATCAAAGTTCAGTGCAAGGAATGCGATCTGAACTGCTAGTGTTTCTAGGTCAGTTACGTAACGTACAGTTTTGTAACGTCTGTCATGTTAGGGGGGGTTGGTGATGGTGTGTTACTGAGCAGAATGTCTTCAGCTTTGTGGTGTCTTACGCTTGTTAAGTTTATTAAGAAGATTTTGTTGCATAATAAGGGAATAATTACTTAACGATGCCTCAACTCATTTTTTCTGTTTGATAAAAACTTTTCAGACCAGAATTTCGAAAATTTCAACAGGTCTAAATGTTTGCTGGAATAGAGCATTTTATGGTGGTATGTATTGTTATTTGGCTGAGGACGAAAAGATTGTCGTAACGTTATCGTAATACGTCACATAATATCTGTCGAAACTCAAGATGGATTTCTGTGTATTTTGATGGCAGTGTGACGTTGAGCACCTTGGCACTGCGACGACTGTGGGCGTCATACGTCGCCCCTTTACGGTGATTGTGTAGATACCGAGCGTTGGTACTACTGCATCTTTGAGGGGAGCAGCAGTGAAGTCGATCTAGAAGTGAACACAAATGAATTAAGGGGCTTTATTTTCATGTCTCATCATCAGAATCAAGAACAAACTTTAACCGAAACTACAGCTAGACCTACTGAATGTTTGGATGAAGTGTCAAACTTCACACATGTTTTGATGCAAGAAATGTTTAAACTTTCGGTCCCTAAACCATTACTGCAGGCTAAGTTCTGTTCAGTTTAGTTTATACTTTATCGTCTGCCTTTCTGCCGTACGTAAACTTCAAGTTAAAGAAATGTGAAACTACTGTTTTCCTGCGAGTCTTGAAGTTTGTTTCAGAATGATGTAACCGGGGAATCTGTTCTTCTGATTTATACGCTAAGATTCACGAAGTTTCGAAGTATGTAGAATCTTCATTGTTACGTTCGTCGCGGACTTTGACTCCCTGAAGTTGAAGGCATTACTTTCCTTCGAAACGTTGTGTAAGTGGGGTCGTGTTGCACTGCACATGTTTTTCAAAAAAGGTTGATTTTTTGTGCCTCGTATTGAAAAAAAAAACTTTCGATTTATCTTCTTCGATAACAGGACACTGGGAAGAATATTTTCGACTAGAAGAGAAGTGACATATTTCCAGAATGATCCGTATAATACACGAAACCAAACCAACAAAATGCGCAATTGCGTTGTGTATTTTTTGGTTTGGTGTCGCGAATTTTTTTCGATATTGCACGGAATGAAAAGTGTGAAGTTTACTGGCATAAAAAAATACAATCTTCAACAGGAGTTACTGGGATGACAAATCTAATATGATGCCATTGACAGGGAATGTAGTAGGCATGAGGAAAATGAGGATGCATACATAACTGAATCTTAAATTCTGAATGGGGAAGGCCGTACCGTAGAAAGCACAGGGAGGACAGATTAAGTGTGAAGGTTTAAATTTCCATGTAGATGAACTTACGTCATGACATGGTGTTCTACACCCATCACTCCTGCATTAAATGGGCGATCATCACACCCACCCTTCAGATACATGACATTCTCGTACAAAAAGCAAAAAAATAATTCTATAACGACTGTAACACTGAAACTTTTTAATCGCATTTTAAACAGTGGGTTAATAGGTACAATACGTCACAGTTCGGTGCATAGGTCAGAGTTCACAGAGTTCCCATGTCTAAAACATATACTACGACATCTTTAAAAACGAAATTTTAAAATTCATTGTTGCAGGACTAATGCGTCCTTGTCATAGTTCATGTGGTTAATCGCTGGGTTCTCATCTCGAAGTCGGGGTTTCATTTCCAAGTAGTTATTGTGAAATGCGCTTTGGGCAAAGTATTACTGGGACAGGGTTTTGTCGGAGTACGGTAGAACTCCACTTATCCGGTGTTAATTGGGACGGCGAGCCACCCGGATATGCAGAAAATCCCGATAATTGGATTTTTCTTTGAAAATAGGCTACATTGGCAGTTTGTAGTTCAGCTGTTAATATTTACAGTATGTACCTGCGTCTAAACCCTTGGACCATGCCTGATTTTGAGTTCTATAATCCGTAACACTGTACTGTAGTTGATCCGAAAACCGGCAATTTCAAGGCAAGTTAGTTTTATAAAATTATCGACTAATTTACCCGAAAAGCCAAGCCGATCCGGATAAGCAGCGTGGAGCTGTACTGTACTTAAGTTTTATCCAGCCGGTTATCATTCCGCCAATGACTTGTATTCGTTTATCTGTCACTCGAATGATATAGGCCTCGGCTGTTACACAGGTACAGTCTCACCCCTCACCGAGGGACAAAGACACTACGTGTACAGAGAGTCTTCAATGTCGTCATCGTTGCACTGAACGAAACTTCGTTCTTCACAAGTCACCGGTCTCATTGCCATGTACGGATATTCATGCCTTTAAGGACAATATAAATTAGAGACTCCACCGTCCTGATAGCAGTTAAAATTTGCACCCGAACGCCACTGAGATATAAATTCGGTCGATTTAATAACACAAACAACCAACTGGATGCAACAATAACAGTTTTTTAATAATTTCAATCAGCAGGCAGCATCGTCGGTGCTTTATACCACAAGCTGTAAGCACAATCTAGTGCTCCTGAGGATGGGCGAAGTCATCGCCCGAAACATGTTGAGCCGATTGAAATTATTAATGAACTGTTATTGTTGTATCTAGTTGGTTGTTTATATTATTGTATCAGTGACGCACGGTCACACAAACATCGGATGATTTAACGCATATCTACTCTACTGTTGTTTCTGCCAGCGTCTCCACAAAAGCAACGAATTGTGAAGTTCCATGCAAATTATAAGCCATAATGAAAAGAATAGGTCGAAGGAGGCGGAGACGCGGTCTGACCTGAATTACTCACCTGGTACTTACATGGAGCACGAGTAGTCTCAGTATGGCCAAATTCTGAACTGTCTTTAGCCTAGAATCTTCCGAATATAAAGGAAGAGTCGACAATGACTTGCTTTCTTCTAAGTATAGGTGGTAGAATATTATTAAAAATGATATTAGGTCTATACGGTACGAAGATATATACTGCGGTTGTTATTCACCCATTCTTCGAGTTCCGATCCCTGGATGCTACTGTGATATCTGATATCTCTGCTACATATACATACAGGCCTATATATATATATATATATATATGTGTGTGTGTGTGTGTGTGTGTGCATCAGAAGTGGCTGGAAGGAAGATGAAGAGTTGGAAAATCTCTGCACTGGATTTTCCCTCCTCTCTTCCTTTTCTTTTCTTACGTCAGAAGCGCTCAGACGGTCTCGGTCCATTGTCCTCCCCCCGGGGTACACAAGAAATGTGAGGCATCGATGATATGATATCTGACATTGGAAAAACAAATTACTGTGATAGTAACCCATCTCAGTACCACTTTCTTGTACCACAAACCCCAAATAAAATTTCCTGTCTGCGAACTCAGGACCCAGCAGTAAAAACCCTACGATTGAACGCCTGAACCATTGCAGTAAAACATCTGTCTTTATAGTGTGTTCAGTACTACTACTACTACTACTACTTCTAGTAGTAGTAGTAGTAGTAGTAGTAGTAGTAGTTGTTGTTGTTGTTACTTAGAAGTTTGATGTTGTCTGGTACGTCACACATTGTCGATTGTTCAATAATCTCCGACGTTAATGAGAAGCTCGTTGCCTGCAGCTTCAGGGTTAAGCAGTCCATATGGACGGAACTTCTTGATTCTGAAGACAGACGCATTACACTGCTCCGAAACACCAGTTCCTATTTATCTGTCTACATGGCGTATCACCTCAGAATACTTGAAATTTTATCAGTGTGGGAACTTCGAATCTGTTTCTCTTTTTTTTCTCTCTCTCTCTCTCTCTCTCTCTCTCGAACAGTTGCACGCATTGCTGCGATCAGGAATGCACAAAGTTGCTCCTGAACTCCCCTCGAGCCTTCATGGCTTGATATTTAACGGAACACGAAATTTGGAGTTACGTCCTTCTGTTTTTGACAGCTATATCAGTGGATTGACTGTTCTTGCTCTATGCAGGTACTTATTTCATTAGTTTGTGCCTCCTGGCATTCGAATATTCCAAATCGTTTTTTTCAGAACATCTATAAAGATTCTGTTTTAAAACCCGGATCCCTTGCTATCGACAGCAGTGGTACAGTACAATCCATATGAGCCGTGCTATGACAGGAACGAAACAATCGATAGACGTTTGAGGTGTGGTTGACCGTGCATCGTAGTTCAGTGTGGAATAAGAAACCAACTAGATGTCACTTAGTATTTTATTTATTTCTACTTTATAAGTTGCTGAACATGTTTCGGGCTACCTTGTGCCCATCCTCAGGAGCTGACGACTTAGTGGAATTTTTGCCGCGTGTGGTGTAGTGTAGGCACAACGTAGTTGTGCTACGTACTCCCCAATGGACACAACCAGCCAACCGGATCTGACCGCCTACACAGCCACGGCACTACACCACACGCGTCAAAATTACCACTAAGTCGTCAGCTCCTGAGGATGGGCACAAGGTAGCCCGAAACATGTTGAGCAACTTATAAAGGAGAAATAAATATAATACTAAGTGACATCTAGTTGGTTCCTTGTTCCACATTAAATCGATAGACAATTCAGTACAGTCGTGAAGAACGGTACAGTAACATCGATAGGTGCGGTACAGTCGATAGGAATTATACAAACAATTACAAAACGTACAATGGAGAAGCACGGATGTTTTAACTTCATGTGTTTTTATCCATTGAGTGCACATGCATAATGTAAAACTGAAGAAGTATTATTTCCGTTCTTTATTAATTGTGATAATTACACGCCATTAAAAGCTACAAACGTGCTTTGACTATTAAGGGAATTCGGAATCATGATTTCGGAAAACAGACATGGACAGAAGAGCAACCACAACTTTTATATTACGATTTCATAATTATATATTTTACACTAACAACGTAGGAACACAAAATCTTACGTTAGAGAAGAAGGTTACGGAACAGGCTGTTGTAGATCATCGGCAGAGATGTGTAAAGTGCCAGTTTAACCGAACAATAGAATTCGCCTCGGGACACCAAGATAGGTTGCCTAGCTGTGATGTGTTCTATAAGTGGAAATAGATTTCTTTCTGTCCATTTTACATCCCCTGAAGCAAGTCAGCACTTTGTTCTGCCCTGTTCTGTACTCTCTGGTGGCTACTGACACAGGCGAAAAGTAATTATTTTGGGGTGTACCTTGAAGTTCCAGGATTCGAAACGCAATCTCTAACTCCAGGAGAACGACGTACCGTAAATTAAGAAGGTGTATCAGCTGGGTGCGGAGGATGTTTGGGCCGTAGAGGGTAAAAAAGAGGGGCTACAGAAAGCTTCTTACCAAGGGGATTAAGGGTAGTAACAATTATAATTTGTTCCTTTTTGGGTAATTCCCCGGCATCTGAGTTCTAATTGCCGACGTTTCGGAACTCACTATCGGTTTCATCTTCATAGGCAGGTGAATGAAGTATGTCAGTGGCAGGATTGTGCGTGGTATATATAT
>Ga0123357_10012347_pt1 | contig 11014 bp, 6 predicted proteins | sample TergutEmb28metaG_FD_89873 | JGI IMG/M metagenome (GOLD analysis project Ga0123357, IMG submission 89873) | Embiratermes neotenicus P4 segment gut microbial communities from Petit-Saut dam, French Guiana - Emb289 P4 | ecosystem: Host-associated > Arthropoda: Insects > Digestive system > Gut ... | reverse complement strand
GGCGTACGTACAGTACGCCTCGGCTCTGCGGTGCGGCGTGCGCCCTTCTCGCTGCGGTCTCGGCCGTCTGCAGAAATCGCGTCATGAATGATCCGGGCTAGGGCGGAGCGCGAGGAGCCCGCGTAAACGTACTTGTCGTACGTGCGCAGGCACCCGAGCGCCCAACCGACGTATCGATTCGCGCAGCAGGCTGGGAAACATGCTCTTAGGGCGTGTCCCTCGATACGGTGCAAGCGATGGAGACCACGGGGCACGCTCATGAGCGGGATCGTTGACTTTGACGTTTGACGTGAACGGCGACAGCGACGAATAGACTTTTTTCGTTCACGTCGCCGTCGCCGTCAAACGATCACGTCAATGTCAACGAGACGATCGCATGGCCTCCCCGTCGCGACGATCCGACCGGGGCACGGTCACGGGAGTCACGGTATCCTCTTGACATGATGGCAGCAGCCTTGCATTCCGCATTAAGTGCGGCCGCTTCATAGCCGCAGAAGGCAATGGTTCTGTCATGCTCCGCTCTAACTCACTTCGAATTTCGCTTGGTGTGATTTTGGCGACAGCGGCAACGGGTGCATCTACCGCGCACGCAGCCAACCGCTATGTGGCGGAAACGGGATCGGATACGTCGGACTGTTCGAGCAGCGCAGCTCCATGCCTGACAATCCAGTATGGCATCGATCAAGCCGTTTCCGGTGACACTGTGCACGTTGACGCGGGCACGTATACGGCTTCGGATCCCACGGGGGTCATCACTGTTAACAAGGGGCTGACTCTTCTGGGCGCGCAAGGCACCCTTCTTGCCCCGGCCCGCTGGGTAGGTGACGAAACCGTCATCGTTGCCCCAGGTGGGATTGCCGTCTCGGCGAGTGGCCTCTGGCTCTCCGGATTCAGGATCCAGGACAGCACGAACCCGAACGGCACGGGGTTTGGGATTTTACTGGAACCTGGTGCGGAGGAGGCGCTCATCACCAACAACATCTTCCAAGACAACATCGCGGGAATCGGGATTTCCAACGTGGGCACGGCGGAGATGCTCATTTCGTACAACGTCTTCCAGAACAACAACGCGGCCGGTCCTCACTCGGGTTCAGGCATTTACACCGACGAAAAGATTTCGGTTGCCGAATTGGTCATCTTGTACAACCATTTTACAAATCACAATTTCGCGGCGATCGCCTTAGCCTCCCAGGGTATGGACAAGACGGCGCCAGACATGGATTTCCTGATCTCTGGCAACACGATGGATGGATGCTTGCACGGCATCATCCTCAACAACACTCACGGGTCGAACGTCGTGGGCAACAAGATCACCAACACCAACATGACTCCACCGCCTGGAGACATGGCTACGGCGATTGGCATTTACGGTGGAAACAGCGACACCTTGGTCGCGGGCAACGATCTTGAAACAGGCATCGGTTATGGAATTCATCTCGTCAATTCCACGGGGCCAAATTCAAATATCCAAGTTAACCAGAACAACATCGTCGGATTTGGGCTTGCGGGGCTCTTGGTCGATGACGCTCCGGATAGCGCAGGGGACTATGCGACGTGCAACTGGTGGGGAGATGTCAGCGGCCCCACCAACCCCACGCTAAACCCTGACGGCACGGGGGACGCAGTCGTCGGCAACTCGCTCGTCGCGTCGATCTTCAACCCATGGCTCACGGCACCGTCCCCAAACGGGAAATGCGGAGAGCCCACTCCTCCCGTACCCTGCTGCGGGAGCGCGGAGGTTGGCGACGCAGGCTGCATGGTCTGCATGGACGGTGGAACGCCGGTCGACGCAGGTGTCGATGCCTCGGATGCTGCTAGCAAGAACAACCCGTCCACCCCGCCCTGCTGCAAGACAGATGGTGGCATCACCCTTGGCGCAGAAATAGGCAATGCGAATTGCGTCGTGTGCACAGACGGCGGATCGTCGGCGGATGCAGGTATCGGTTCCGACGCTGCCAACAGCACCGCCAAGGACTCGGACAACACGGTGCAAGATCAACAAGGATCCAGCGGCAACAACCCCGCGGTGTCCACGGGAGATGGCACTTCGGCCAGCAGCGGTGGCTGCCAGATGGGTAGCGGAACCTCGAATGCAGGCCTCCCCATGGCTGCCGGCTTATTGGCCATGGCAGTGGCGGGCGCTGCACGCCGCCGTCAGAAGGCAGTTCGGGACGGCAGCAACTCGTCAGCGTGATCGTTGACTTTGACGTGAACGGCGACGGCGACGAACCCGTTTCTTCGTTCACGTCGCCGTGCCGTCGCATGGTGCGCCTCGTCGACGATGATGCACACGGCGACGAACCCGTTTCTTCGTTCACGTCGCCGTCGCCGACAACGACCACGTCAACGATCACGCCTTACTAAACCCCGTCCAACTTGAAAACCGCAGCTTTCCCTCCACATTCGGTGCATCTGGGCCAAGAAACCTGCGGTTCTCAACCTGGACGCGGTTTAGCTACGGGGCTCCCCTGGCGGCGCGCAGGAAGGCGGGCCCCCGGCGCCGTAGGCGCCGGAGACTAGGCCCGCCTGACGAGCACCAGCCCAAGGGGAGCACGCGCGGCGAGCGAAGCGAGACCGCGCGGAGGGGTCTACTCAACTCGCGGCGTACCACTCTTGGATGGATCGCACCGAGCCCGTTGCATGGTCGTCTTCCTCGAGGGCGGAGCAGCCGAGGCGAGCAAGAGCCGCCGTCGTAAAACACGTGACGCTCGCCGAAAGCGCAGCGTGACGGAGTCCGCGCGTGCGCTCCGTCTCTTCGTCGCCCTCGGCGGTGACGACGGCCAGCGCAACGGTGCCCGAACGCAGCGCGGCGCAGGCCGTTGCCACGTTGGCGACGCCGTGCGGAACGCGCGATCCCGCGAGCGCCGCCGCCGTATCCCCCACCGCCGTCACCTCGAAACCGAGGGCACGCAGACGCCGCCCGAGCTCGATGGCCGCCATGCGATCGTGCTTGGTCACGCACAAGATGACTTCGCGAGCGCGCGCGCTCTTGCCGGGGCGCGAGAGCGTGGCGCCAATCGCGCGGAGCGCCTTGCCGTACGCGCGCGCGGGAGTGTCGCCGATGCCCATGACCTCGCCCGTGGAGCGCATCTCGGGGCCGAGCACGGTGTCCGCGCCAGGAAGCTTCTTGAAAGGGAAGACGCATTCTTTCGCCGCGACGTGGCGCGGCAGCGGGCGATCTTCGATCCCGAGCTCGTCGAGCGATTTGCCAAGCATCACCTTCGTCGCGATGCGCACGAGCGGCAGACCAATGGCCTTCGCGACGAACGGCACCGTGCGGCTCGCGCGCGGATTGACTTCGAGGACGAAGACGCGTCCGTCTTTCACCGCGAGCTGCGTGTTCATCAGACCGACGACGCCGAGCTCGAGAGCGATCGCGCGCACGATCGTCTCGATGCGCTCGACGATTTCGGGGCCCAGCGTGAACGGCGGCAGAATCGTCGCAGAGTCGCCCGAGTGCACGCCGGCGCGTTCGAGGTGTTCGAGCACGCCGCCGATGACGATGCGCGTGCCGTCGGAGATGCAATCGACGTCGACTTCGACCGCGTCCTCGAGAAAGCGATCGACCAAGATCGCTCCACCGCTCTCGCGCGCAACGTCGCTCGTGAGCATGGCTTCGAGATGCGCACCGAGTTCTCGCTGGTTTCGCGCGATTTTCATCGCGCGCCCGCCGAGCACGTAGCTCGGGCGGATGAGCACCGGGAAGCCGATGCGCTCCGCCGCGACGGCGACTTCGACGCGCGAGTGCGCGATGGCGCTCTCGGGCCGCTCGAGACCGAGCTTCGCGAGCACTTCATCGAACCTGCCGCGATCTTCGGCGCGATCGATCGCGTCGCCGCTCGTGCCGAGCAGGCGGATGCCGCGCGCTTCGAGGGCCTTGGCGAGCTTGAGAGGCGTCTGTCCTCCGAACTGCACGAGCACTCCGTCGGGCTTCTCGGCGTTGCACACCGCGAGCACCGTCTCGAGCGTCACCGGTTCGAAGTAGAGGCGATCGGCCATGTCGTAGTCGGTCGACACTGTCTCGGGGTTCGAGTTGATCATCACGGCTTCGAAGCCGAGCTCGCGCACCGCGAAGAGAGCGTGCACGCAGCAGTAGTCGAACTCGATGCCTTGACCGATGCGATTGGGACCCGCACCGAGCACGACGACCTTGGGCTTCGTGCCCTTCGCGATCTCGCTCTCGGTCTCCCAGGTCGCGTACATGTACGGAGTCGTGCCGGGCATCTCGGCCGCGCACGTGTCGACGCGAGCAAAGGTCGGCTCGACGCCGGACGCGTAGCGCAGGAGTCGCACGTCGTCTTCCGTGCAGTCTGCAAGTTCTCCGATGCGCGCATCGGAGAACCCCAGTCGCTTGTATTCCACAAGCATGTCCTCCTTCATGCCCGCAATACCGGCCTTCGCGATCACGCGCTCCTCGTCCACGAGCCGCCGGAACTGCGCGACGAACCACGGATCGAACGCCGTGGCTTTTGCGACGTCGGCGTCGCTCGCGCCCGCACGCATCGCGCCGAGCACGCGAAGCAGGCGATCATCCGTCGGCCTGCCGAGATCGGCGAGTTCTTGTTCGAGCGACGGTGCGTCGCCACGCCGACCAGCAAGCCCCGTGAGACCCGCCTCGAGCGCGCACGCCGCCTTCTGCACGGCCTCCGAGAACGTGCGCCCGATGGACATCGCTTCGCCGACGCTCTTCATCTGCGTGCCGAGCGTGCGATCGGCGCCCGCGAATTTTTCGAACGCGAAGCGCGGCCACTTGACGACGACGTAGTCGAGCGCGGGTTCGAAGGCGGCGCTCGATCCTGTGAGATCGTTTCGGAGCTCGTCCAAGCGGTAACCCACGGCGAGCTTGGTGGCGATCTTCGCGATGGGATACCCCGTGGCTTTCGAGGCGAGCGCGCTCGATCGCGACACGCGCGGATTCATCTCGATGACGCGCACCTCGCCGTCCGACGGACGCACGGCAAACTGCACGTTGGCGCCACCGGTCTCGACGCCGATCTCGCTCATGACGGCGCGCGCGGCGTCGCGAAGGCGCTGGTACTCCTTGTCCGTCAAGGTCATCGCAGGCGCGACCGTGATCGAATCGCCGGTGTGGACGCCGAGCGGATCGAGGTTCTCAATCGTGCATACGACAATGAAATTGTCCGCTCGATCGCGAATGACCTCGAGCTCGAACTCCTTCCAGCCGAGCAGGCTCTCTTCGACGAGGACTTCGTGGGTGGGCGACGCGTCGAGCGCGACGGCGATCTTCGCTTCGAGATCGCGCTCGTCGTACGCGATGGATCCGCCGGTGCCGCCGAGCGTGAACGACGGACGCAAGATGAGCGGCCAGCCCAGATCGCGACTTGCGGCGCGTGCCTGCTCGAGCGAGCGGCACGCCGTCGCTCGCGGGCAAGAGAGGCCGATCTTCTCCATCGCCTCTTTGAAGAGCGCGCGGTCCTCGGCTTTGCGGATCACTTCGGGGCGTGCGCCGAGCAGCTCCACGCCTAAGCGCGCGAGCGTGCCGTCGTCGGCGAGAGCGAGCGCGAGATTGAGAGCGGTCTGTCCACCGAGCGTCGGCAGAATGGCGCTCGGTCTTTCGCGCTCGATGATCGCCCGGAGCGCGCGCACGTCGAGCGGCTCGATGTACGTGCAATCTGCAAGCTCCGGATCGGTCATGATCGTCGCCGGGTTCGAGTTGACGAGCACGACCTCGTAGCCCTCGGCGCGCAGCGCGCGGATCCCTTGCGTGCCGGAGTAATCGAACTCGCAACCCTGGCCGATGACGATGGGGCCAGCGCCGATGACCAGGACGCGCGTGAGATCAGAGCGGCGCGGCATGAGGGATGTCCGCAAGGGAAACGCCGCGGTTCTCCGGATATCCGAGCGCGAGGTTCAAGTTGCGGACGGCCTGCGTGGCAGCGCCACCAAGGAGGTTGTCGATGGTGGCAACGATGGCCGCGTGCTTGCCGTCCGAAGAAACTTCGAGCCCGCCGAGGGCGACGTGATGCCTGTTCGCGATGTCGCGGACGAGCGGCGCGTCCTTTTGCAAGACGACGAGCGGCTCGTTCGCGTACGCCGCGCGGTAGCGAGCCGCAAGCGACTCGCGTTCTTGCGGTGCCGCGAAGGACACGGACGCCGTGACGGTGAGGCCGCGGAAGAACGACGCGACGTGAGGCAGAAAGAAGACGCGGCGACCGAGCTGGCGCGAGATCTCGCGCTCGTGCACGTGCGTGGTGAGTGCGTACGGCAAGAGATTGTCGCGCAAGACTTCCGGATCGTTTCGCGGAGAAGGCGTGGTGCCCGCGCCGCTGTAGCCGCTGACGCCGAACACGCTCGGAGGCGCGTCGAACAGATCGACGAGCGGAGCGAGCGCGAGCTCGGACGCCGTCGCGTAGCACCCCGGGTTTGCGATGCGCGTTGCGCCGATGATTTTCGCGCGGAGGCGCTCCGGCTGACCGTAGACCCAATCCTCGGTGAAGCGATAATCCGCGCTCAGATCAACGATGACGCTGCCCTTGCGCGCGTCCGTGATAGCTGCCACGTACGGCGCGGCGGCACCGTTCGGCAGCGCGAGCACGTATGCGTCGAGGCGCTCGCTCGCCACTTGCTCAGGCGAGATCCCGTCGCGCTGCGAGATCGCGAGGCGAACGTCGAAGCCCGCGTGCGCGCGCACGAGCGCCGAGAGCTCTTGGCCAACGTGACCGCGCGATCCAACGATGCCGAGGGTCTTCATAAGAGGGTTCACGCCGCGGGCGCCGGGGCGTCCGGGTGCGCGGGAGGCTGAGGCTCATCGTAGAACGTTGCGGGCATGGCGAGCGCGCGCTCCACCGACGACTGAATCTCCGGGAACTCGGTCATGCCGCACCAGAAGACCCACCACTTGTCGGTCTTGTAGAGGCCATCGGCGTTCTGCGCGTACCACGAGTTGATGGGATTGTTCGCGCGCGATCGCCAGAACATCTTCGGGTTCTCACGCCGCACGCGCTGCCAGATCGAACCGCCGATGCCTTCGCCCTGGGCTTCGCTCGTGACCGCGAATTTGTCGAGGTACGGCACGCCGTCTTCGAGCGTGAGGATGGCCGTCGCGCGGTAAGAATGTGCAAGATACACGCGATACGGCGCCTTCGATTCGAAGTACGTCTTGGCGAGTTTGCGGCCGAAGCATTCTTCGAGAAGGACACGCAGGCGCGCGGTGTCGATGGTGGACCAGTCTTCGTGGCGCGCAACGCGCTCGCCGCGGCGCACGAGCGTGCCGTGTCCGCGGTGCGTGAAGAGCTCCTTGGCGAGATGCTCCGGCGACGTGATGGAGACCGACGACGTGGGCGGCAGCTCCTCGAGCAGCGACGAGATCTCGATGATCTTGCGACGCGGCTCGGCGCCGAAACATCCGTCGGACAAGAGCTGATCGAAATCCTCGGCGAGGTTCACGGCCGATCGAAGGACGCCCGACTCGTCGATGAGGCCGCCCGCTTCGTTCAGGTAGACGATCTTGTGCGGCTTCAGAGCGAGCGCGATGGCGCGCGCAACGACGTCGGCGCGCAAGACGAGGATCCGGCCTTTGGAAGTCTCGCCGAGGGGCGCAACGATGGGCAGGATGCCGGACCGCGCAGCCTGCGTGATCACCGCGTCGTGCACGCCCGTGACTTCGCCGATGATCCCGAGCTCGGGAGATTCGATCTTCTTCACGTCGAGCACACCCGACGTGAAGGGCCGCGCATGCGTCCCGAGGCTCTCGAGCGCGTCGACGACTTGGAGGTTCGTTTCACGAAGAACGCGGCGCGCGATTTCGATCACCGCGGGCGTCATCTTGCGCACCCCGCCCACGACGGGAGCGTCGACGCCGGCCGCAGCGAGCGCACGATCGAGCTGCACGTTGCTGCCGTGCACGACGATGGGAATGAGCCCCACTTTCTGGAGGAACGAGAGCGACGAGGCGAAAGCGTCGAGACCGTTTTCGATGATGCTGCCGCTCGCCTTGACCACGGCGAACTTCGGCGCATCGACGCTCGCGTAGTGACGCATGTACTGCTCGACTTCTTTTCGCGAACCAATGTTCGCTAGGAGCCGAACGATGATGTCCTGAGTTTCTTTCGTGCGGTGCATGGCTTGGCTCAAAGCAAACGCGGTCATGGTGAAATCCCGCTCAACCCAACGAGGCGGCGGAGCAACGCTTTTTGCACGTGGAGACGGTTCTCTGCTTCTTCGATGACGAGCGATTGCGGCGAGCTCGTGACGGCATCGGTGGCTTTGACGTTGCGGCGCATGGGCAAGCAATGACTGAAGTAGCCGCGATCCGTGAGCGCCATCTTGCGCTCGTCCACGATGAAATGTTTGTATTTATCACGGATCGGTTTTTCGGCTTCCCAGCGGCCAAAATACGGCAGCGCGCCCCAGCTCTTCGCGTACACGACGTGCGCGCCCGAATACGCCGCGTCGACGTCGTGCGTGACCGTCACGCGGCTCCCCTGTTCCTTCGCGAACCCGCGCGCGGCGTCCATGTAACGTGCATCGAGCACGTACTCGGGCGTCGGGCAGAGCAGCGTGACGTCGAAGCCGAACTTCGCCGCGATGATGAGCGCAGAGTTCGCGACCGCGGTGTTGAGCGGACGCGGATGATACGTCCACGTGAGGAGGAACTTCTTGCCGTCCGTGGTGCCGAGCTTCTCTTTGAGCGCCAGCATCAGCGCGAGCTCTTGGCACGGATGCGTGATGGTCTCCATGTTGAGCACGGGGACCGTCGCGTATTTCGCGAACTGACGGATGACGAGATCTTCGCGATCGTCTTCCCAGCGCTGGAACTTCGGGAACGCGCGTACTGCAATCAAGTTGCAATACCGCGACAGGACCCGCGCCACCTCGGCCACGTGCTCTTCGGCCTCGCCATCCATCACCACGCCGTCGCGATACTCGATGGGCCAGGCGCCTTTGCCCGGCTCGAGCACGACGGCGTGACCGCCCATCTCGAACACGCCGATCTCGAACGACGTGCGCGTGCGGAGCGACGGATTGAAAAAGACGAGCGCGACGCTCTTGCCGGCGAGATCTTCTCGCGCAAGCGTGCCTCTCTCCTCTTTGAGCCGCGAGGCATCCGCGAGGACGCCCTCGAGTTCTCTGCGCGACCAGTCGAGCGTGGACAGGAAATGACGCGGGCTCATCGTTACGGAATGCCAATAACCGGATCTGCCGCTGAATCAAGCGGGAACGACGATGCTCGCCGCGATGCGCGGACGGCGAAGGGCGGCCGCGCCAACGCGCTCGAGGTGCGCCGCAGCCGAGAGCACGGTGGCTTCGTCCCACGCGTCTCCAACGAGCTGCAAGCCGACGGGCAGATCCTCGCTCATGCCGACGGGCGCCGAGAGCGCGGGCAGACCCGTCAGGTTTGCAAGAAAGCAGAATCGACAAAGATCGTTGATGACGGACGCGTCGAGGAAACCCGTGCGCATGTCCGTCTCCGAAACCCTTGCGGCAGGTGCGACCGTCGACGGGAGCGCGACGAGGTCGACGCTCTGAAACGTGCGCGCCATCTCGCGGCGCAGACCCGTGCGAAGGCGGCACGCGTCGAGGTATTCGACGGCGCTGAAGCCGTCGAGTGCAGCGAACGTCACCTGGAGATCGTCGCTCATCTCGGCCCGATGATTGGACCATTCGGCGCGAAGGCTCGCGCGCGCCTCGACGGCGATGACGACCACACCGATCGCCAGCGCAGCCTCGGCGAGCTCGAGACGGATCGGCACGAGCTTCGCGCCTTCTTTTTCGAGCGCAGCGAGCGCCGCCCTGCCAGCGCGCGCAACGGGCTCGCTCGCCTGTGACCACTCCGACTCGGGAACGCCGATGACCAGGCCGCGCACGCCGCGGCGAACGGCGCCGACAAACGAACCGGGATCTCGATACGGGGCCGCGAGCGTTTGCGGATCTTCACCGTCGTAACCGCTGACGGCCTCGAGCGCGAAAGCGAGATCGAGCACGGTGTTAGCGAGCGGACCGACGTGTGCGACGGTGCCCGTCGAGATGTCGCCCGAGCGACTGACGCGACCCCAAGTTGGCTTGATGCCGAAGACGCCATTGAGGGCCGCGGGGATGCGAATCGAGCCGCCGCCGTCGACGCCGAGCGCGAACGGAACGAGACCGGTGGCAACCGCAACGCCGGATCCCGTGGACGAACCTCCCGCGATGTGACCCGGCGCGTGCGGGTTGTGCGGCATCACGCGATTGGCGTTGGCACCGTTCGGCGTCATGCCGTACTCGGTCATGGGCGAAGTTCCGAGCGTGATGACGCCGCCTGCGCGAGCGCGCGCAACCGCGGTGGCGTCGTGCGGTTCGGGCGTTGCGGGCACGAAGCGCGTGCCGGCGCGCCGCGGCAAACCATGAACGGCAGTCTCTTCTTTGACGACCCACGGCACGCCATCGAGCGGACCGAGCGGACGGCCTTCACGCCAGCGCGCGGCGGACGCTTCCGCCTCGGCGAGAGCGACCTCGTCGTTGAAATCGTAGATGGGTCCGACCGTGGGCGTGAGCTTTGCGAGGCGCCGCGCTTCGGCGAGCGCCTTCTCTGCCACCGCACGCGGCGACAGGCTGCCATCACCATACGCCGCGATCAGCGATGCGCTCGTTGGAGCCCACGTGCGCCAGACGGGTTCGAGGTCGTCGCTCGCCCACTGGCGCGGCGGCCGTCCCGGGTGAGGACGCGTGTCGAGCGGAACGTCGAGCCGAAAGCGATCGGGCAGACGCGCGAGTCGATCGACGCCGAGATCGGCGCGGAGAATTTTTTCGAGCGCGATGGCTCCCACGCGCGTGTGCGCGATGCGGGCCAGGCTCTTGAGCGGAGTACCACTGAAGCGAGGGGAGTGACGCACGGCCCTGCCTTAGAGCATCGAGCGCGCGAGGGAAAGCCCCTGGTTGGATGGTGCTACGAAGAGCGTGTAGGGCAGCCGTCGCGAGCGAATCGAGGCTAGGGCGGAGCGCGAGGAGCCCGCGTAAACGTACTTGTCGTACGTGCGCAGGCACCGCAGCGCCCAACCGACGAATCGATTCGCGC
>Ga0123357_10012346_pt1 | contig 11014 bp, 2 predicted proteins | sample TergutEmb28metaG_FD_89873 | JGI IMG/M metagenome (GOLD analysis project Ga0123357, IMG submission 89873) | Embiratermes neotenicus P4 segment gut microbial communities from Petit-Saut dam, French Guiana - Emb289 P4 | ecosystem: Host-associated > Arthropoda: Insects > Digestive system > Gut ... | reverse complement strand
GTACTCACAAGCGTCCACCACCTGTCTCTATCCTGGACCAGCCCAATCCAGTCCATATACACACATCCCACCTCCTGGAGATCTGTTCTAACATTATCCGCCCATCTACGCCTAGGTCTCCCCAGTGGTCTCCTTCCCTCCGGTTTCCCCACCAAGACCATATACACCCCCCTCTCCTCACCCATATGTGCCACATGCCCAGTCCATCTCATTCTTCTCAATTTTATCACACGCACAATATTGGGTGAGGCGTAGAAGTCATTTAGCTCCTCGTTATGCAATCTCCTCCATTCCCCCGTTACCTCGTCCATCCTAGGTCCAAATATTCTCCAAATATCCCCACCATTAAGTAAAAAATCACAGAGCTTCAGATCTGGCAAACAAGGTGGCCACAATCCCCTAGTTAAATGGCATAAAGGCATAGAAGGGGAATGGAGGTAAGATTCACCAATTTTTAAACTTGACACTACTAGATGGAGTGGCATGTTTCATGCCCAAGCCACTGTATCACCAGTGAAACAGCCCCCAGCACACACTTACAGAACAACTGCTATGTTGTGGACAAAAATTCTATCTGAAAGCATTATTACTGGCACGTGCGTCTTAAATAAGTCACACTTCTAACTTACGTCACATGCACAAAAACAGTTGACACACTGTCCTCTACTGATTACTAAAGCATTTTAATACTCAGCAATGTCCAGCAGTGGTATGCTGGTATGGTATGTGTACTGTTCGCTGTGTTGAGAGGGACTCGCACTCAACACAGCGAACAGTACACACACCATGCCTATGACATGTTGCCACACCACCACATAACATATAATGACGTAGTTTTTACCGAATCTTAACCTAAACATAACTTTAGCTAGACTCTAGTGAAGGCTCTCTGATGATGGTCGTAGACCGAAACATGTAGGTGCAAGTCAGAGTGATTTTTAATGTAAATTTTAAAACTTTGTCAAGTTTAATAAAGAGTGCATTTGTTGGTGTATGGACTTAATATCCATAATTATACTTATGACAAATCTACAAAAAAATACTGCAAATTGCCACGTGAGTAAGTGTCAAATTTGATAACAGGAAAACAGAACTAAATGTGATAATACTAGTCTATTTTAAATTTTTGAATAGGTGGGAAAATTAAACTACAGAAACCCATTTGCCATACCTCATCAAAATTATCAACCATAAAGCAGATATGTGGGTATGTCATCTCTTCCAATTCTCCTTTTGTATCCATTCTTCTGCGACTGGGGGATGCATACACTTTCTGGAACAGTGCCACCAAATCAGGTAATTAAAATCAAAAGAGTGTGATCAAAATGGCAAACCTCCTCCTTTTTGTACCTGTACATTCGTTTATGGTTTATGAAACAATGCTGTCAAGAGATCTGATTATACAGAACAAAGAAGTGTGATGATTCATGAAGAATGAAGTGGAGTGCAGAAAGAAGCTGCCATGGCTTAAGATTTAAATTAATGTGTTGGTATTTCAATTTTCGACATTGTTACAAAAAATGTATTATAAAGCAAAAAAAAAGATAAAATTATTAAATATATGTCATTTTGTGGAAAATAAAACAAAGATTATGCAGCACATCTTACACAGCAGTAAAGTTCCTTGTTGTCTAAATATGTAATGAAAATAAATTGCACGTATGATTGCATAAGCATTTAAAATGCTAATCTGAGGTAGTGTCATGGACAGACTGAGAAAAACCACAAAGGGGAAAATTCAGGCAGGGCAGCCATTCTCTGAATTAAAAAATGAACATGGAACCTGTTACAGCATATAAAGGAGAGCTACTCATTTCACATTCACATTTGGTCTGTCCCTCCATGAAGCAAAGTTCTGGCAATCAACCACTCATGAAGTTCTATGCACACGTAACACAGATGCATATTACCACACATTCCACAACTTGGTCCAAGACTGAGGTAAGTTGTCAGATCCAGCTGTCTTCACTCCCTCCCCAGACAGGTGACATTTAACTTTTAAATGGCTTACATTCACATAAAAAAACACCCACAGAAGTTTACATATTTAGACAACAAGGGAATTTGCTGCATTTTTAAAGACATGTTGCAAAGTCTCTGTTCTCAACTCCACAAAATGCCATTAATTTCACAAGTTTATATTTTCTGTTCAAATAATGGGTTTTTAATAAACCATACAATAAAATTTAAATACCAACACGATAAATTAACAAGTGGCACTACAAACTAAACCTTGGCCAACCTAGCCCAACAGCGCAAACTAATACATATCACAGCACAATAGTACCACTCCCAGTTTGTGTATCAGAAGGTCAAGTTTCACAAACTGATCCACAGGCCAGTTACTTTGACTAAACATTTCTCATGGTTATCCCGAGTTCCATCATACCAGAAATACTGCCACTGTTGCTTATAATACAAGATCACAGTTCCTTCCATCTCCCTCCCAGCTGATCCAACACCAATTGATATTGATATTGACATATCTGTTAACTGCAAATGGGTAGCCACCCAGTGGCAGTAGCACAGTACACATTTGCCCACACACAATACACAGAACAACACAAAACAAACAATACATAGAATAACACAAAAATTTTGGAAGAGCGCGGGCTGTGCCCCATCTTTGCGGGTTTTACCCTGGCATTTGCCTTACAACTGAGGAAAAAGCATGGAAAAACCTCAGTTAGGGTAGCCGAAGAGTGTCAGCTAGCACGATGCCAAACAAAACAATCAATACAAATCATATATGAATACATAAAGTGATAAATTACTTTGCCAAGTTCCAGTGGCTGACCAAAATATTCTGTAAAGCATTTTGTTTACCTGCAGTTTTGATTTATGGAAACAAGATTCCTATAGAGGTTATCGTGTTTTAACACGTGTCTCCAACCCTATTATGGAAATGGGCCATGTCTGTTTTTGCAGGCAAGTTTGAATGCCACGCATGGGAAAATAACAGTAAGTGGTATACCTAGCCACGTAAATTATTTGGTAATTGTCACAGTATATACATATTTTACAAATGTTGTCGCTGGTGTGTTATACAAACTGGCAGGCCACAGGCAACCAAAAGGTTGGAGACCCATGTTTTAACCTTTACCAACAAACTACAAAGAATTTATAACTATCTGGTACTATGATGCAGACAGCTGGAATATAACTGACAGGTTAGTACAGTACAGTAAATTCCCTACTGCCTATGGTTGGATTATCCAGTTTCCATATCATCCATGCATGCCATTTCCTATATTAAATCTGCACATTACAACTAGGCTTGCATCCTGTGTGCTGTACTGTCTCGTTTGGGAGGCAGAGAGAGGTGTGTGGGCAATGCAGGGTTTGGAGAGTCTACTGCAGATGTGGTCAAATGGTTCCTTTCTGTTTTCAAAGCTGGACATTATGTGCTGTGTGTGTGACCCAGCAGTCACGGTGCAGAGGCTCCTGGCACTTGGTCTTTCAGTTACAGCGTAACCTCTACCCACAATGCCCGAACGGACCACACAAAAATGTGAAAACTTGCACAAACAGGGAAACAACAGATATATGTTTCAGTGCATTAGGATCTTAGAAGTAAAGTCCATGACAGTCAACAACATATGAGTAATGCAAAAGTGACAGTTCAAACGTGTGGATCTGAAATAATATGGTTGAGAAGTGTGAGAGAACTGCATTGACAGTAAACTGCAAGCTTGAGTTAAATGAAAGACTTGGGAGCACAGAAATAGGGACAAAATTAGCCTAAGATATGGGGGTTGGGATACACAACAAACAAGACACAAAGAAACAATAAAATATGGACACAATGTTCATGAAGACAAAAATGTAGCATTCTGACAGAGATTGATGTTATGTACAGTGTACCTCGGGCAATGTTCTCCACAAATCCAGTAACAACAGTTTGATCATGGTGAAAGCTTCTTTGTACATCATGACTTGCTGGGTCATCCTGTGTGCTATTACAAGCTCTGAAAATGTGTGAGCACGTGCATGTGTACGTGTATGTGTGTGTGTGTGTGTGTGTGCGCACATGAAGAGGACGATAATTCATATAGATATCTGTTGGCAATGAAAGATAAAATATTCTCCATAAACGCAAAACATTTGTAAAGATTCACATTCTAACAAATTTTTAGCAATTCCAGTTTTTAATATTGTAATTTAACTCTGCACATACACATCTTTGGCAGAATTCACTGTACTTGTATTCCCCTCAACGCAACTTCACTGACGATGGCCTTGTAGAGACCGGAACATGCAGGAGGAACATCACAAATGAAAAACAATTATTTATTAGGGACTGTGCAATTTGTTAGATTAAATACTATGTATGGTGCACTACAATTTGTGAAAGAACAGAGAATGCTAAAGAAGGTTCTGGCAACGAAAATATGAGAAAAATGACAACAAAGATGTTAAGCTCAAGATGGGAACAAGAGGTTCCGAGGTTAGTGAATGAAGATGCTGAAAACTGAGGAGCAGCTTTGGAAAGATGGAGACTTGGTGTATTGATTTGGTTGATGCATGACCTACATGAAAGCAGAAACGTTTGAGCAAGTGGAACTTGTAAAACAAGCTGGTCTGTTCCACACACTGGTAAATAGAAGGAATATAATTTGTCTACCTACTTTAGCTATGGAAACACATGCTTACCTGTGAGTGTCTCTTCAGAACTTGTAGTTCTTTGGGACTTGTGCGAGTGCAGATGGCAAGAGTAAGAGTGTAATCAAACTGATGAATAATTAGATTCAAATAAACAGTTTCTTCCCAGTCAATGTCTGGATCTCCTATTGGAAGTTTGCGACTATCCTTCCGAAAGACGTCTACTTCAGTCTGAAAATAATACATATATAGAACACATATGAAGAAACATCTTAAATACTACTACTTCATGTGCTCTACATAAAGTACATAAAATTAATGCACCATATGCATATAAGAACTGTTAGAGCATCTGTTTGTGCTTCTTCTCCAAAACTAGTCAAACATAAATAAACAAGAATACATTCAACTTAATACCAAGAGCCATAAAGTCACCTTTGCTATGCTGGACACCGGCCATCATATGTCTGGGGGCATATCTGATTAATGTGATTTTATGGAAGTGACATACAATTCTATTTTGGGGTCACTACTTGTCATTACACAATGACTGTTTTTATTTTTGTAACCATGATCAGGATCAAATATGGGGCCACAACATTCACTTAGCACACTGAAACCCAAAACACTGTGAATAACAACAACATTTCAGCACTACAGCCCTTGGTGGGATTTGGCTTCCTTTATAACGCTTCTCCAGCCTGCTTTGCTCCTCTCCAGCCTCTGACCCCCATCATTACAAAGTCCATCACCACACTGTTAACCATCTTGTATGTGGTCATCCCTTCCTTATTCTAGAGAATAATCACCCCTTCAGCATTCTTTCAGGCATCTGTTCCTCCAAAATTCTCACAATGTGTCCTAGCCACCTCACCCTCTGTGCTGTCACAAACCTTACAATGACACATCCTTCAAACTGTTCATTTAATTCCACAACATAGCAGTTTCTCCATTCACCGCTATGCAATACATGTCTAAAGATTTTTTCCTAATATTCTTCTTTCAAAGAATCTAAGGGCATTCTCATCTTCTACTGTCAGCAACCATGTTTCTGTTCCACAAGTTATGACAGGGCACAGCAATGTTCTACAAATCTTAAACTTCATACACCTGCTAATGCGCTGGTTTTTAAACAGATACAAGTTAGCATAGTATGCCCAGTTTCCAGCTTTTAGCCTCTCTCTTATACTGCAAACAACCCAAGTCATCATGAGCATGTCTGATCAGCATTTGAAGTCTCCCAGTAAACTCCATGGGGCAGAGTTCTTCCTAACTAACTTACTGTTGCTCAGCCAGTCATAATGTTACAAAATCCTACTGTAAATATAAAAAAAATAAAATATGTGCACTATGACATAGAACTACCTGTGGATGAGTATATACCAAAGTTAGAAAACTATGTATAAAGAGTGCAATTATTGGTTTCCTTGGAAGTCTACCACACCTTCAATTTATTGAACAACAAAATCATGCAATGATGAAACATACTTTCTGGAAAAGATTTACAAACTACACAAACAATCACCATATTTTATAACTCCCCCCCCCACACACAGACAGACACACAAATATTTGGCTAATCTGCAGAATGCAGCAACCTGTGCACCAATAATGTTTTCCTAATCTTGTAATTATAAATAAATTATACACTTTTTGGAATTCCAACTCCCAATGGTGTGGATATGATTACATGCTGTTAAATTTCAAAGGGCCACAGAATGTGATATTTATAGAAACTGAGACACAGTTATATATCTTGGTATCTGAGGAAAAGTTCCTTGTTTCATAACTAATTATGTTGAAAGCTCTGATTAGGGCATTGGTATGGTAAACAAAACTTGTCATTTCATGCACATTTGAATGTAATATCATCTTGTCTGAAACTGTGACAGTCCTGCCAACATGCTGATAATCCATACCCACCACACTTTGCACCATCACTGAAGTGGTACTGCGTGTTCAACAAGTGTACATTAAACACTGGAGATTGGCATACGATGGCTTCCAAATCACAAAGCTGTGGGTACCATCCCAGCCTGTGGCTTCACATATGATAACCACACAAAACACGCAGGTGGTACAGTCAAAAATCTGGTCGATATTCTAATTGGGTACCTTCAGACTAGAAGTCAGGAGTGTTACTGCAACACAACTCAGCCTGGTACAACTATTGTGAGATTTACCTCAAATTTAGGAAGAAAACGAGATGAACCTTTGACATGGCGCTTCCGGACAAAAAATAATAAATCGTCACAATCAATACAGTGTTCTGTTTGGAAAAGGAAATGTCTGACGAACAAATCGGTCCAGTATGTCGTTCCTTGCAGCATCACGAAACCGGAATCTGAAATAAACATGTTATTTTTAATACATGTTATGAAAACGTACAGATAAATACACTACTCTGCCAGCACATGCGTATATTCACGTATAGCTGCTCATGTCATTAAACGTACACAACCTACCTTCAATGTCACTACATAAACTCTACAAACACCACTCACCGTCTTTTAATAGCTGACGCATTTCCTTAGTCCTCTGAAAGTTAATTTCCTCCAATAACTGCTCCAACATTGTTGGTGGTTTTAAAAAAGATGCATTTGCAAACGCCATTGTCTCACACCCTTATGGCTGGCAAAATATATATATTTACTGCTATCCCAATTTGATATATACATGAACAAATACTAAACAAAATGCTAATCTACATCGGCAAGCCTCGCAACTTGTGATGTTGACGCGTAACAGATAACAGACATACCACAACATTCATCATGGGACTTTCCAACCAACATCCATTCTAGCACATCTAACGTTCACGGATTAGAGCACGGATCAGAGGTAATTTTGATTGTCGACAATTCTACTAACGGACCGGATCCGCTGGACAAAATCGGTGATTTAGGTAGCAGTGTACAGGTAACGTACAAATTGTGAGCAGCGGGTATGTTCTACGTTGCTGTCTTTCAAGCGTGGTCATACACGTGCTTTTATATTATTTTATAAATTCTTGTTATTTGGCGTGATTGTACTCATGCTGGACGTTCCTGTCATACGATATGACCTGTTTTTATTTTATTGAACTCCCTGTGTCGTCATCCGAAAGACAGCAGCTTCTTGGATCTTTCCTGTATGTATGAAACTAGCTTTCACCTTTATGTTCCTTTATGTTTCTTTCCTCACGCTCTAGCTTTCACCTGTATTTCTATGAAGACTGTAGCGTATTCTGGAGTGGTATTACGTATCCAAACCACACATTTTATGCTTTACAAGTACACTCCGACCTGTTTGTGTTAATAATGTTATTGATGTACACCGCAAGCAAATAAAAACCTGTATTTTACTGTAAAAAGGAGACCTCTTCCCCAGTTCTTCCCCTTTATACAACTGTACCACTACCCACCGATGGTCGCAATTGCCGGCCGAAACATGTCGCAGTGAATGCGATGAAGCAGTGAATATGCAGTCATTTACAGCGTTGTATTATTCGTAGAATCAACAAGCCAGCACTAATTAAACAAATACAACGGGATGATGTTACCCAAAACACTATTTCATATGATCTCCTTTGGTTCAGTTCAGCGACTAGCCTTCGGGCTGGATGACAAGAAATCGTGATTCGAATCCCAGCAAGCCGCTTCTGGGGTCCAACCGGCCTGCTATTCGGTGAGTACCGGGCGCGCTTACTCCGGGTTAAATCGGGGCCTGAAGCGATCGCTTGGTCGTAGCGCCAAGTTTAAAAATGAGTGCCCAATTTTTGCGTGTATAATGCGTTATTCTTGGCCGAGGACGAAACCTGTCTGGGCTGGCGGACGGGATGTCACAGTTAAACGTTGTGTTCTAATTATCAAATAAAATTTAATTCAATATAATGCCCCTTTCAAAATTTTACTGGTTTTTCAGTACTCCAAAATTACCAAAATGTTGGCTGTGTGTGCCCCTTCTCCTAAAATCTCTTTTTGAAAAGATCCCGAGGGGATCTCACGTTCACACGAATGAAACCTGCAAAAGCTCAGAATTTGCACTGTCCAAAAAAAAAAAAAAAAATTCAGGGAAGTTGGAACCGACAAACCAACACAAGATACACGGGCGCAGAGCACAAATGGACATCTGTTGGTCTGTTTAGTCCTACCTGCATGCTGAACATGTGACTGTGCTTGTGTTACGGAAACTTAGAACTGCACGTGGGCCTTTCGCTTACATGTAATTTTAAGAAACTTTTATATATATATGCAGAAGGTGTTACACATCACAAACGTTGTGTCATAGATTTTTATGCTTCAAATTCAATAACTACTTCTACACCTATAATACTGTCCCACTGAAATTTTAACAAGCTTTGTGCTAATAAAATATAATACCACACCTGTTGTTTTGTGCCTTAACAGTTCTTGTTCCCCTTCCCGTCTGTGCACCCTGCTTGTTATGCTTCTTTTGTGTTGTTTATTACAGGTTTTTTTACATTCTATGATCTAATACATATATTAAATGCCTGTCTACCCAGACAAATTTTTGGTGCTGTCTGACAGCTGTGGTGCATAGTGTACAAGGAAGTCATAAATGAAAGTTGAGCGGCCCCCTTTCATTGCCAGTGTATGCAAGTCTTAAATCCAATACCCTAACTGTTCATCCAGGACACTAACACATTGCTTTGTTTGGAAATCAGATGGCATAGTCACTAAGACCAGCATCTAGCCATTGGTTGGCAATGCTATTCTGGTGTCTGACCAACAGCTGTGATGTAATCAGTATGTCCTGTGAGCTGTGTGCACCTGTACATGTTCACACATTATGGTGTGGGGAAGCTGTAGGCAGGTACTTCCATGGTATGGGCCCGAAGTCACAGCTTAATCATGGTGTATGACTTCTTATCATATTTGTAATGTTAGTGATACCCTAAGAGGCATAACTAACTGCTGCTGCTGCTCTCACTCTTGGTACGCCCTGCCTAGTATGCCATAATATTCAAACAGCCATGGGATTCAGTGATTCTGCAGTCTGAACCATTTTTGACATTGAACATACAGTTAATAACATCCCTGTGTTTTGAAACACTGTCTCAGTGGTGGCTCTGAGGCTGTGTGTGTGTCTGCAAGGGGGTGACAGAATATGAAATATGAACTACATTCATACCGATAATGTGTTCAGTCACATGTGAGAACTGTACAAGAGCATTATTCTGACCAATATCATTTGCCACTTATGCTATCTCTAAGAAAGATGGCAGGTAGTTTTGCAAAAACACCATGTATGGCATTATTTTTACCAGGGTACTGGTAAGTCCTTAGCTCGACCAGGAAGGAAACAAGCTGCACCTGTCAAAAGTGTGATGGGCAGAGGAATGGACTGATTTGGCTAGGGTAGGGACAGGTGGTGGACTGTTGTGAATGTGGTAATGAACCTCCAAGTTCCATAAAATGTGGGAAATGTAACTTGTTTCCTTCCTGGTAGGGCTAAGGACTTATCAGCACCCCTGTATTATACCCAACAAATGCACAATTAATATCACAAAAGTATATATCACAACAATGTATAATGTATAGATTATATATTGTTGTGATATATACTTCTATGATATTAATTGTGCATTTGTTGGTTACAATACAAATAATAAAAGATGCAAAGTTCATGTATTAAAACAGAACCATGTATGATAGATGAGCTGGCCCACAATAAAAGGGTTAATCATGCACGGAGGCATTAAGAAACACTGGGGAATGGAGGTACAGGTTATGTTTTTTTAACCTTGGCACTAAATGGAGGCAAGCAGTCAGCTTCCCACCCTCTAGCACTTTACTCCTGGAGAAAGATCCCCTGCTAATCAGTGGATATGACAGTGGTTGAGCCCCCATATCACTCTGGATGCTCTGGAGAAGAATAGAATCTCTCCTTACTTAAATCAAACCCTAATTCTTTGGTAGCACAACCACTAAATTGACTGAGCTACAAAACAGGTACCAGTACCCATTCACATAGTTACTAAAGTATGTGATTTTTGGGCATTTCGGTAGCTACCGAATCGAATCTTTGATACACTGCAGTATTGGTTTCAATACCGCAAAAAACTCTAATGCGTGAAATAGGCAAATGGCTCATTCTGTTTATTTTGTGTTCACTTTATTTATGCAGGCTAAAGGTATTAGTGCAGTTTACACAAATTATAATAGACCCAATAAAGAAGTGATGAATTAATAATTCAGTGCAGGGCACATCCACAGCACAGTGGGACATTCTGTGTACTTGTGGCAGCCTCTGCCTTATGAAACTGTCATGTGTCTGGGTACTGCATGTTATTGGCAAAAATTACGGCATGATGGTAAGGTTGTGAATTCCTTCTCATTCTTCATCTTTGGAAATTACTCAACAGAGTTTGACAAACCTGAATATCAAACAGTGAAACTAAAAGTTTTTT
>Ga0123357_10012345_pt1 | contig 11015 bp, 10 predicted proteins | sample TergutEmb28metaG_FD_89873 | JGI IMG/M metagenome (GOLD analysis project Ga0123357, IMG submission 89873) | Embiratermes neotenicus P4 segment gut microbial communities from Petit-Saut dam, French Guiana - Emb289 P4 | ecosystem: Host-associated > Arthropoda: Insects > Digestive system > Gut ... | reverse complement strand
TGCAACCGTTGCCATTACAAGATAGGAAAAATTTGGCAAATCAGTCCAAAGCAAGCGAAATACACCATATGCCTGAAATATCCAAAAAACGATCAGTATCGATATAATGCGTTGAAATATATGAATATCAATTTTTATCAACTTTGATATGATGTATGGCATACCAATTGCGGTCGCATAGGCAAAAAGAATTGCGAAATATATTTTGATGAATAAAAAAGCATTAACATTTAATATCCTTGACAATTCATAAAACCAAACATATGGATATACTGAGTGAATGCCCTTGTACAACACGAAAGAAGACTGTATAGCACCGCTATAAAATGACGTTATCGTTTGCCATATGCTCTTTGCATCAAAAGATCCGATAATCATATCGTTTCGCTGGGCGATTGACAGATACACGAGTAAAAATGCGAAAATGAAGCAACAAACCAATTCATAAATTATTTTATTTTTCATGGAATAACTCGATTATATCGATAGGCATCATGACAAATAATCTAGGCACTGTGCTATGTCATCTACGTTTACAGTGTATTCTGAATACATCTCCTTAGACTTGCCCGATATGAACCCGAATTTATTGTTTCCGAGTGCAGCCAAAGATCTCCAGATGTTTATAATACCTATGCTCCATGCAGGCTGTAACGTACAGATTTCAGCATTTTCACAAAACATGATATTTGTAACAGCAGCGCCTGTCGGTATGATTATTTGTTTTGCATGACGAAAAATTTCAATCTGCTCGTCAAGAGAGTACTGTTCCGGGTAGACAGTTTCGAATCCGTGAGAACGTATGAGCGGCATGAATTGTTCGGCATTTGTGATTTGACGACCGCGATCTGAAGGTCGGTCAACGTAGATTTTTTCCCGATCCGGTATTGCATGGGACTTAGTATGATTTCGTAAAAATTGAGAACGCATTTCCTTCAAAACAGGAATATTCACTCTTATATGATCTGGCGTACAAAGCGTATACGGAACGGGTTCGTATATAATGTTCATTTCCGAGGGATAGACAGCTTCTTCAACAATCACGTTAAGCATTTGTGGAATTTCAATTATTTTCGCCTTTGGATACAGGATTTCGATGGATCTCCTCAAGCTCGCATACGCTTGTTTTGTGATTAAGATAGGATACTCATCATAACGACCGGTTTGCCGTGCGGCAAAAATTCTTGTTAATCCTTCAATAATCCAATGGTAGTAGTTGGCATCCACATTGTAAAAACCGATAAGCCCCTTGGGAATGACATCGGGGGCAGCACTCAGTCTGACTGTCTTTGGCTGTTGCCCCCATACAGATAATGGCGAAAGCATTACTTTGTCTTTTGTGCCCAAGGTATATTCAAGCATATCACAGCAGTGAGTGCCGTCTTCCATGAACATCAGTGTAGTCCCGCTAACCGCCATGACTTTGCCTGGGTGGGCAATGTAAAACGGCAAGCCTTGCTCCTCATTCTTAAAAACTGTTGGAATATCACAGCCTAAAGCGAACTCAGGTTCAGGCAATACAGTAACTTCACCACTCCCGAACTCAATGACTTCCTTGCCATGTGATAAACACCAGTCTATACAATTTTTGCATTGTAATCGTATATTTACGATGTAATCGTTATCGTGTTCCCATACATTTTCTACAGTTGTACTAATTTCTCTAAAAATCTTTCCTGGATAAGGGTTTTTTCTGTCAGGAGATAGAAATTTATTGACAATATCATATGGAATCGCCGAAATAAACTCGGCTTTATCTATTTTACACAATGGACTGTAGCTGTTTCCGGAAATACTTCCTATAAGTAAATAGTGACATAATGCTGATTTCGTATATACATTATTAAGATATTCGCTATAGTACCATTGCGTCAAAAAGTATGGATTTGGATCAAGAAATGCTTTTTTTTCTTGAGAAAAATACAAAAATACAGAATTTATTTTAGATGTACACCCATGATGCAAACGGAACCAATCACCGATTTGTGCAATATTGTATAGTTTTGCTTTGTAGGTAAATGCATAATATGTAAAGATACAGAGAAGAATATGGCATATATCCGGCAAATCATATTTTCCGCTAAACATCAGCCATGAAATAGCTGGGCGGAATACCTTTTTTTTAATTTTTTTAAGGATGGGGTCAAAAATAGTTATATCGCGCATCAGATTGCATCCTTGCCGAAAAAGGCGCGTACGGCATTGCAAACTCGGGCTATTTCCTCCTCGGTATGCATGACGTCCAGCGGCAGGCTGAGAACCTCTGCGGCCTGCGCCTCGGCTTCCGGGAAAGCGTGACTTTCGTGCGATGCTGCATAGCAGCACTGCTTATGCAGGGCCAAGGGATAGTGGATGTTTGTTCCCATTCCCATGTTTTCAAGATGGTCGCGCAGTGCGTTACGTCGCCCGCCTCTCACCCGGATCGCATAGACATGCCATGCGGGCTTACACTGGTCGTCTGTCTGTGGCAGGAAAATCTCAGGAATCCCGGCCAATCGCTCTGTGTACGTTCGCGCGAGCAAACCGCGGCGCTTGTTCCATGTAGTCAGATACGGCAATTTAACTCGCAGCAGGGCAGCCTGTATTTCATCCAGGCGTGAGTTTTCGCCCATAATCTCATGATGGTATTTTTGGGCGGAGCCGTAGTTGGCAATCTTGCGCACCTTGGCTGCCAAAAGCGGATCGTTGGTCGTCACGCAGCCGCCGTCGCCAAAGCATCCAAGATTTTTTGTCGGATAAAAACTGAATGCGGCTGCCGCGCCCAATCCGCCGCAAGGCTTGCCCTTATACAGAGCGCCATGTGCCTGGCAGGCATCTTCAATAACATGAAGCGAATATTTGCCGGCCAGTTCTGTTATGGCATCCATCTCGGCAGGTACACCGTAGAGATGGGTAAGGAGAATGGCTTTTGTGGCGGGTGTTATGGCGCCTTCTATGGCGCTGGGGTCAATGTTGCCGTTGGGAAGGCTTTCCACAAAAACAGGCACAGATCCACGCCTACTGACAGCCAAGGGCGTTGCGACAAAGCCGGCGGCGCATACAATAACCTCATCTCCCTCGCCTATGCCTAACGCCTCCAGGATGAGCATAAGCGCAGAAAGGCCATTGCCGACGCCCACCGAATGAGAAACGCCGCAAAACCGAGCAAACTCCTCTTCAAAGGCTTTTACATTCGTACCAAGTATATAATGCCCCGAGCGGACAACATTGCCGATGGCTAACTCCATCTCGCCGCCGCAGGCATCCATGTAACGAGCTAAATCCAGATAGGGGACGGGGCGTTGCATGGCTTCAGCCTGCCATGCCTTAAAGCCGTCATAGGTACGGATATAGTCTTCTTCAGAATAATCGGCAGAGGCCAGCACCATGACTATGGCGTCTTTCGACATCTCGTGCATTTCACGCCAATAGCCGGGCGGAATAATGACGCCTTCGTGAGCCTTGTTCAAAGGATAGGAAAAAGAGCCTTCCGATCCCTCAAGCTGTAAAAGCAAGCTCCCTCGTATAACAACAAGGCATTGCCACAGGCTTTTGTGCGCGTGGAAGCCGCGCTTCGTCCCCTCTCTACCTCCATAGATATAATAAACCCGCCGGATGGCGAACGGCAGATCCCGGCTGGCCTCAATAAAACTGAGCGCGCCTGATTCGCCGGAATCCATCGTGCGAATCGCAAGTTTTTTCGGTATACGGACTATCATTCTGTTATATCCAACATATCAAGCATACTGCGCCAACAGCGCCAGATCCGGCTTGCCGGCTTTCCCGCGCAATCCATCGCATAAGGCTTGCCATACCAAGGGGATGCGCCGCGTTTGCCCCCTGAGGACACGTTTCAGGGCGACCACGATATAACTGAGCGCGGCCAAGGGCAGGGCTGCCGGGTAATGGCGGCGCAACAACAAAAGCCTGTTCCGCAGCATCAGGTAGTCAACATAGGCCGGACGCTTCAGACGGTGCGCGCCGCTGCTGCCTCCCTCCTTATGCGGGACAAGGCTTTGCTTGGCCCAAGCCAGGCGATACCCCGCACGACGTATCCGCAGGCACCACTCTGTGTCCTCGCCATACAAAAAATAGCTTTCATTCAATGATCCGGCTCGCTGGAACACTTCCGTACGCACCAGCATGGAAGCGCCGACAATGTATTTGATCCGCCGGTTGACGGCGTTTGCGTCATATTGCATGGCAGACTCAAGGGCATATCCGGCCAGCAAGTGTGAGCTTGTCCCCAAAAAGGGGTTAAACGCGGCGCCGCCGGCCGCCTGTAGCTTCGGCGGTTCAGTGGGAAGAATCAGGGTTGAGCCGACAACACCGATGCCAGGATCGCTTACAGCCACATCCAGCAGCGCTTCAAGGGCCTGCGGATCAGGCAGCGTATCGGGATTCAGCAACCAAAACCAAGCCGGGCCATCGCGTTGGCACAACAGAGAAACGGCTGCATTAACTCCGGCGGCAAAACCGCGATTTTCCGGCAGCGGCAAATAAAGGAATGGGGCGCTTCCGGCGGCATCAGTCCTGACCGGCAAGGGCAAGCCTTTTGTTTCCCATAGTCGTTGCCAAGCTGAAAACATAGGGGTGGCTTGGCCGCTATTGTCAACAAGACAAATGCGGCAGGGCAATCGGCGCAAAGCAGCCAAAGCATCAAGACAGGCCAGAGTATCATCGTCATTGTTATACGCGACAAGGATGACCGCCGTGCTTCTTTCCGGCGCGGAGGCGACGCAAGCACCTCGCCCTTCGGACGCCACTCCAGGGGAGGGATAACCACCCCGCCTTGCGGGCACCCCTCCAGGGGAGGGATAACCACCCCGCCCTGCGGGCACCCCTCCAGGGGAGGGGAATGGGGGCCAGCTTGCCCCGGATGTATTGGAAAGCCTGCCTTCGGGCGCCACTCCAGGGGAGGGATAACCACCCCGCCCTGCGGGCGCCCCTCCAGGGGAGGGGCATTGCGCTCTCATACGGCAAGCTCCCGGTTCACGGCCAAGCTGCAACCCTGATCGTATTGCCGCGTAGTTTCATTTTCTTCTCGTACTTTACGCAGAATGGCCGCCGCCTCCTGCACATCCGGCTCGGCCCAGCGGGCGTTGGGGATGTTGCCCAAGAAAAAGTTGTCGGTACTGTTCACGGGGATCAGAGCGTACGGCACGGCAACGGCGCGTTCGCCTTCCATAAAATCCATATTGCCCGACCAGCCCGTAGCCGCCACATACAGCTTGCGCAGCATGGCTTCCCGAATGGTCAGGCCGTAGCCTTCCGAACGGTGCAACGAAAGATACAGGTCATGCTCCAGAAACAGACGGTCAAGGGCCGCATCGTCCAGCCATGCGTCCATAAGACGGATGTGCGGATGCGGAGCGGCCAAAGCTTGCAGATCGCGCCAAGCGGCAGCGTCAGCCTCGGGCTGGATGACTTTTATGGTCAGTTCGGCCTCTTCAGGTGTAAAAGCGCGCGTAAACGCCGCGATGGCTGCCTGGGGATTTTTGCGGGTAATCCGCGCCCCCATGTCGAAAATAAAGAGACAACGCAGCTTGCCGTCATGGCAGAACGACTGTTTCACAGCATCCGGCTGCGGCACCACATGCGGGCGCGCGGTCACCGTCTTTTCCGTGTTGCGGGCTATGGCGGTGCGGGTGAAGGTGCTGGGCGTCTCAACGGCATCCACGAAGCGCAGGGCGAATTTCCACAAGGAAGGGAGATCCTCGAACTCCCATGCCCAATAAGCGACAATGTGCTTGTGCCGGAGGAATTTCCTGCCCAGCTTGCTCAGCAGCCACAAGAACTGCGGCGGGTTGAGGTGGATGATGACGCGTCCCGCGCCCGCATCGTCTTTGATATCCGCAAGACTGCGAAGCGAACCGTTGCTGACAGGTTTTTTAACGCGTTGCAGCATGTCACTGGTGACATCCACACAGATGCAGTGGAGATCTGTCTTGCGCACCTGCTCGGCGTACAATTCCGCTGAACGCGAAAGTCCACCGCCGGCCTGAAAATTTCCGATGATATATGTGGGTGCGTCCTCCATAGCAGGCACATGCCGGCGCAAGCCTACACGCAGCAGGCACAGGGCCTTCAGGGGCAGTTCGCGCAAAACGGGCGGCAGGGCCTTCCATGCTTTCTTTAGGCGCAACCTTGCCTGATCCGCTGTGGAGAAAAGAAGGATATCCCGCATTGCGTCAGCTACCTTGCCCAGTCCATTCAGGCTGCGCAGGCAGCGTTCTCCTTTGGGGGAATTTTTCAGTATTTTTGGCGGTGAGGCTGCACTGCATTTTTTGGAGCGCACGATACACACTCGTGTGGGAAACCACTGGCACTATCTGCAATTCGACAATTTTTGCCGCAAGTAAGCGCACTGACCATCTCTCATATCCTTTGGGAGGCTCGGAACTCGCCAAGGCAACGACATGCGCGTCAAAAGTCGCATCATATCGCACTGCTCGCGGCTTCTCTCTCTGTGTATTTTCAAATGCGTTTGGAAGCCCGCCCATAACAACACGCTTTTTTATGTTATTAATTGTCCCTTTACTGATCCCAAGCACCTTGGAAATTTTGTGTACAGGCCATGCTGCTCCTTGTTCGCCGATGTCGCATAACAAGAGCGCCCGAGCCTGCAACACCTTTGAGGCGCTGTGTTGCCCCCTGTGCGTAATCCCCTCCAGCCAAGCCCGATCATTAGGGCTAAGCATCACGGCATATTTCGTCAGCATGGCGCTTCGTGCCTCCGTCGGTATGCGCCTGTAAAAAAGTTTGCCAAAAATTGTCCATGAGCATAGCCGTGTTCAGGATTTTTCCACATCCATGCGCTGAGGGCGGGGGCCGGGCCGGATATCTCTCGGGTGGGGCAGCAAATGCGCTGGAATGCCCGCGTCAATCAAAACCTGATGATTACGAACCGGCATTCTGTCTCGGCTCAACGCCTGTTGCAGCGCGCCTGGGGTAATGTCCAAGATCCGCGCCAAGGCGGAGACGGAAAGCCCGTTGGCGAAAAGCCAAATTTTCAGCGCTTGCCGCCTGTCGTCAGGAAGCGGGATCACCTCTTGCGCCTGGCTGTTAGTTATCTTATTGACTGATAGTGATTGCATGAAAATCAGCCCCGTTGGTCTTCTATCTGTCTGTTAGCTAACCCTATAAAGACAAAAGTGTCTTACGTCAAGTCGTTATTGTCTTTTTGATAAAAAGAGTACTATGCAATTATTTGAACGGGTTCAGATGATAATAGAGGTGTATTGTCAGGGTTCGCAGTCGAGACTCGCGGAGCTGCTGGGCGTTCACCAGCGGACCCTCAACAGAAACATCAAGCCGGAAGGGCAGGATCAGCTTTGGCAATTCTTGGAAAGAATCCTGGAGCTTTTCCCTGGGGTAAATCGCTATTGGCTATTTTTGGATGAAGGCGAAATGGGCGGACAGGCCGTACAAATCCAGGGTGAACTGGAAATGCTGCGTCAGAGGATTGCAGACCTTGAAAAAATAGTTCAGCTTCAGGACAAGATAATTGCGCGGACGGAGCAGCATGTAAACTCCCCTTTGAAAGAAGATCGCGTTGCCGCTTCTTCCGGCATTGCTGCCCGATCATAGCAAAATCGAATTAAATTCTATACTATTACCACGTACGACCGGAGGTCGCCCTCATGTGGGTTATGCAATCTTGCCATGCGGGTTGCGCCGTAACGAATAAAGTTTACAATTCTTTTTCGCACTCTAACGGCGCTTCGTCTTTTTCCGTTACGGTGATGGAAAACTCCTGCGGTTGCGGCGCCGGCTTCTCCCCGATGCGCCGGATAAGCAGATGTTCCAGACTTTCATCACTTTCCTCCATACGCAAATAGGCTTTGGGGGTGTTTGGCAGGATGGGATTTTCCTTGATTTGATCCAGAGTATCCGCAAGGGTGTCTGCTTCCTTGTCGTGATGGCCGGAAACGAGGGTGGCGGGGTTGGAGGGCTGCGGCTCGGGGAGCTTTTCCCGCATTATGGTGTTAATGGTTGCAGCGGCGCAGGTTTTTTGCGCGGGGGACGCGGCGGAGGGGGGATCCCGGCGAGCGCCGGACGCGCGGAAAGAGTCGCGAGTCAGTACGAAAACGATCACGCCGACTCCAAGGAAAACGATTGACAAAATCAGCAACCAGAACATACAAGGGCATCTCCGCGTTCGGCTGAACGGCGCGGTGTGCAGGGTGCCGCCGTTCCGCAATGCGGGAAAGCGCCATACTAGCTTTTATCGTAATTTGGCGCAACAGCTATGTTTTTTGAGGTACTGTCATCTTTGAGAAACATATTGACAGCCTATTGGCTTTCACGTAGACACAAGCGCTACTTTGGTGGGCTGTCGTTCAACTGGCAGGACAACGGGTTCTGGCCCCGTCAATCAAGGTTCGAATCCTTGCAGCCCAGCCATACAACGGAGCTGCGGCTCTTCGTCGAGGTTCCCGTATAGAGATGCGTCCCCATCGTCTAGCTGGCCCAGGACAACGGCCTTTCACGCCGTCGACGGGGGTTCAAATCCCCCTGGGGACGCCAAAAATTTCAACGGGTTACACGCATTTTAGTTTTTCGGAGTCACTGGGTTACAAACTCCGGGTTACAATTTTCCCCATGAGGTAAAAACTCGTGGGGAAAACTTTTTTCAAGCAGGCTACCCACTGCCTGACCAATCTCGCTACCGCCAAGTGCTGATATGATCGCACTATGGTCTGTGTACAACCCCGCGCTCCGCACATACCTGTCTGTTGTGGTGGCCCGATAGTGCCCCATGAGTACCTGAGCTGCGTTCAGACCGGATGACACAAAGGTAATGGCCGCGCTTTTGTGCCGCAGGGCATGAAAGCCAAAGGGCTTCACGCCAGCTCTTTTGCACAGCCTATCCATGAACTTATTCCTTTGCTGGAAAGGCAGGCCTAGCGAACCGTCACAGTGAGTCTGCATGAACACGTTGTCCACTTGGCAGGGACGCGCCTCTTTCCACCAAGACAGAACTTTGACCAGCTCCGGGTGCATATCCAGCCAACGGAACCGTCTTTGTCCATTGCCAGCTTTATGGTCGCTGAGGCGTATTTTGCCGATGTCCAGCCGGACATCCCGGTCCCAGGAGAGCCGAAAAATCTCTCCTCGCCTGCCTCCTGTGAAATAGAGCGTGAGGAGGAGTACCAAATCCTGACCCTCTGCTTCGCGCAAGACCTTCACCACATCTTCTTCCGAGGGCACATAACGATCCTCTTGCTCAACAGGAAAGGGCTTGGCTCCTTTGAAGGGAGAACTGGCCTGCGGAAAAGACTCCATGCACTCCATTCCCCAATTCCAGGCTGCCAACAGATTCTTGCGATACTTGTTAGCCGCTTTAGCACCCCGCTCATCCCGTATTGCAGAAAGAAACACATACACCTGGGGTTTTGTAACGGCACCCAGGTCGTCAATGCGGTTCCTATGACAGAATGCGAAGAAGGCTTGCATGTGCGTCTTCTTTTCAACGTAGGTTGATCGCCCTACTGTGCGCTCGGCATGGGCAAGGTAAGCCTCACCCCAAGCCAAGAGCAGCTCGCAGGCCGTAGGGGTCGTTTCCTGAGTGTGGACAGAAAGTTCTCCCGCCTCTGCCAGTTTCCGTTTTTCTTCCTCCCATTCCTTTGCTGCCCTCCATTGTGGGCCGTGTTTCTTTCCGGGAGGGAACATTTTGCAAGCTACCTGCTTGCCGTCCATTACCACCCGCGCCATCCACCGATTGCCTTTGTCCGTTCTCAAAGTTGGCATTGCTGAAATACTCCATCACAGTGCCCCATTTGAAACGCCAGCGGTTCCCAATGCGCTTGCCGCCTAACGTAGACGCTACTCTCTTGACAGTGCGAGGGTCAAGACGTAGTTTTTCTGCCACTTCAACAAGTGTAAGAACGTCATCTTGCGTGTACGACATCAGCGTATCCTCATATCAGCGCTCAAATATTATTTTTGCCTTTTTCAGCTTTCTGAGCGTGAAACTTGGCGATCAATTTCAAAATGGATTCACAGTTGTTTTGCCAAAGCATCTTTTCTTGTTGCCGCCGGACTGCACTCAAGCTTATACCCAATTTTTCAGCTATTTGTGGGAAACTTAGGCCACTCATGTAGAGCAGAAAAATCTCTTTGCCCCGTGGTGATAGCCTGACTACGGCGGCAGGTTCATCGAGTGCTTTGGCTTCAAGCATAGATATTAACTCGCGGGTATTATGGACACCAAAACTTGATCTAAGACCGGCCAAGTATCGCCGGACTGTTCCATAACTCAGGAACATGGTCTGGGCTATGGCTTTAGGGCCCTTGCCCTTTTGACAAGAGTTCGAGCATCTGCCTTTCTGTATCGTTGTTGCGCATGACTTCCTCCGTGCAAAAATGTCAGTAAACAAAACGTGATAGTTACCGGCAGTAGCACTTTGGAATTTCTGCGGGCAGTGGCGTTTTGATACCATTTGATTTTTTTTTGAAAAAAGAGACGCAGCAGACTGAGGGATACTTTTGGCAATAAAGATGAAGGATTTCACATGAAATCCGTATCATCTGGTACCCATGCACTGCTTATGAATGAAGGCTTGGAAACAGATATGGAGTCAGGAAATTCGCCTCGCGTGACTTGCGGTTTGCTCAGAAAAAGAAGAGGCCGCGATGCGCGGCCACTGTCATACTCATAAATAGATAAAATAAATAATAACCGATAAAGCTGCTTTAATGTCAAGAACTAAATGGAATAATTATTAAATTTTATTTTTAGGTTTTTTGACCGGGCGATCAGCTCATTGAAAAGCCTTTTATGCGAAATTTTATCTTTATTAATTCAAATATTTAATTGCAATAAAACGCTAAATACTTACTATTTCAGAAGCCGCTGAGAGGATAAAAACCAGGTGATCTATAAAAATTCTAAAAAAATAAACTACATGCATGAGACAAATTAACTTTGAAGTTGGTCACATAAATTCCCCTCTGTCGAGATCATGGGGGCTACAAGAAAGGCAGCGATTATTGCCAAGCAGGCAGGAATGAAACAGGACAACTACGGCCTA
>Ga0123357_10012344_pt1 | contig 11015 bp, 9 predicted proteins | sample TergutEmb28metaG_FD_89873 | JGI IMG/M metagenome (GOLD analysis project Ga0123357, IMG submission 89873) | Embiratermes neotenicus P4 segment gut microbial communities from Petit-Saut dam, French Guiana - Emb289 P4 | ecosystem: Host-associated > Arthropoda: Insects > Digestive system > Gut ... | reverse complement strand
TTTTTTTTTTTTAAAAAAAGATTTTTGGTGCCACTGTGCTGGTATTGGATAATTAGTCATTTAATAGTTACAAAAAGCAGTAAAACCTGTATGTGATTAACCTGTTTGTGTCAAAAATATCTGCACTTAGCAAAAAGTGAGTTATAAACAGAGGTTGAATCTGAGTGTTATGATTTAATCGTCTAGTTATTCTGTTTAACTGTGCTTGCATGACAAGGGTGAAGATAGTCATCTTGATTTATTGGAAAACATTATATCATTTTCATTGCCAACAAAAATTGCCAGTTCTTCTCTAATCGTTACCACCAGTTATGCGTATGGTATGTAGTTTCTTGTATGTGAATTTTTTAAAATGGATTTTTCTCAGCACCACTCATTTTGCTTGTATTATCTAAGTTGATGTTTTGCATGCTTTTGGCACTACCATCACCATCAAGTAAGTTCATTACAAAAGTTTTTAAAATTATGAATGAAAGGAAGATCATCATTTACTGTATATTAATAGAGGTCCTGCCTCTGTTGTCTGGGTGGCAGGTGTGAAGAACATAATACGGCTCCCTGCTACCCGAACGTTGCTGCATGGATGTCTGTTGATACACCGTATGTGAGAATCTTCATATGATCATATCATTTTCATGTCTCTTTTTTTTATTAACTTTTTTTATAATCTTATATTTCATAATATTTTATGTAAAATTTGAGATCCCAAGTTAAAATCAGCATTACCTGTTTCACACAGCTTTACTTTTTGATAGTGAACTGACCTGATGATGACCATATTGAAGTTCTTAGTCCCTTGCCCAATCCCCAAGGTGGGGGCCCACCCTTGTCAGCTGTCTGACTGCCTCTTGAATATAGTCATCTCTGCCTTACATATATGGAAACCTCCTCCATTCACAACCTTAAGAGGCACCATGCCGTGGTGACTGGGACCCACTTACAGTCGTTGCTACCCTCATAACTGGAGGCCTTATCCTCCATTTACAACCTTAGGCCAATAGTGCCATGGTGACTGGGACCCACTTGTGGTTGCTGCTACTCTGCATATCTGGAGGCCTTCCCCTCCATTTGTAACCTTAGGATGCATCATGCTGTGGTGACTGGGACCCACTTATCATGATTTGAAACCTGTAGTTGATTTAGATTTTATATTGAAGATTATAGTTGTGCTGCCTGAGATCTATTGTATATATTTTTATATATATTGACACTTTCATGCCGGAACTGAATGTCTGGACTCTGCAAGTAACAGGAATTTAAAATTTCTGCTGCTACTACTTTACATTTTATTTGTGACTACTTTAGAGGCTTTTGGTTTTTCAAACAGTTACTGCATGTCAACCATGGTTGACCTTCAGCGTGATAGAGTTAATCACAGTGGTATGTCACAATTTAAGATCACTTCAATGTTTTTTTATTTTGTTGGCATTGCCTTTAGTATCTGTTCTGTATAGCAGTGATTAGGGATGAGTAATGTGAATATGGAGCAATGGTGGAATGAGGCAATTCAAGGGAAAGCTGAAGTACTCAGAGAAGAAACTGTTAACAGTGCAATTTGTATACTGCTCTGGGATTTGTGGTGGACAAAACAGTACCCTGAATTTTGATGGTACATAGTTTTGATATGGTGCTGTTACAGTAATATTATATATTTCACATTCTGAATGCTGGTGTGGCAGTGAAGGAGTGTGATCGTATATCGCGGTATTCTTATGCTTAGAGTATCACAGGTTTACATTACATCTGTGTTGAAAGTTTTTTACTTTCACCTTCCACTGAAGAGGAATTTTTAAGTATCTTATAGTGTACCCATATATTTTTGTTGAGAATTTTGAATATGTGCAGCAATATATATGTGTGTGAATTAGTGCTAACACTGTTAGAATTAATGTACTTGCAAGCCAAGCCATTATTGTGCTGTACTAGTGACATACAGCAGCTTGCATTTAGAGGGTGTTTCATTGCAAATTTAGTCACTTTAGTTCTTCCTAGCCATGTGCATAATGCATAAGCTCATGTTCTGCAATACGCTAATCGTGTCACTGTTTAACATTGTTCAGAGAATGTGCGTGTCTTTTGCACAGTATAGTAGAAAACAGATAGGCAAACAGGAGCATGTTATATGATTAGGAAATAATAGATGGTCATTGAAACTGGCAGAAAAGCTATGGACTTTGAAGCCTCTTTCCTTGGTTATGTGAGGTCATATCAGATTAAGTCAAACATCCAGGCTGCTCTTATGATGAGTATTGTGTATCAATCAATAGTCCCATCATTCCGCTGCGGAACCTAGGGCATCCACAACAATCCTCCACCACACTCTATTCTTGGCATCGCACTTGATTTCTGCCCAGGTCTTTTTCACTCCTTTGGCCTCTTCAAGCACCGTTCTTCGCCACATATTCTTCAGTCTCCCTCTCCCCCGTTTGCCTGGGGGTTCCACTCTAGGGCTTGTCTGGTTATGTCGTCTGTCAGTTTCCGCAGTGTACGGCCCAGTCATCCCCACTTGCGTTTCCTGATTTGCAAATTTATTCTTGGTTGTCTCGTGCGCTTCCACAACTCATTATTTGTTATCTGGTCCGGCCAGAAAATTCTTAATATTTTCCTCAGACTTTTATTGATAAAGACTTGTAATTTAGTTGTTATATATTTCGAGTTTTTCCAGATCTCACAGCCGTAGAGTAAGACAGCTTTCATGTTCATATTAAAGATACGAAATTTGGTTTGCATTGAATATGTTGTTGAGTGTCAGATCTTATTCAGTGCACTAAATGCTGTTTGGGCCTTTCGTATACGAGCCTTGATGTCCTCCTCAGTTCCCCCTGTGTTGTCAATAATACTACCCAGATATGTAAATTGTGTCACTCTTTCAGTAGTTCTATTGTGTATGCAAAGGGGCTCTTTGTTGTTCAGGGCAATACACATCTCCATAGTCTTCTTTACATTATTTTTAAACCCGCTTTGGCGGATTCTTTTTCTGATCTTTCCAGCATTTTTTGCATTGTTCATGTAGAGTGGGTTAACAGACATATGTCATCTCCGTAATCTAAATCCGTGAGTTTACCCCATATTCCCTCCCCATCTTATACCTTCTGATTCTTTACATTCTTTGGGCATCACATAGTCTAGAGTGACATTAAACAACAGGAGTGAGAGCGTACAACCCTGTTGTACTCCATTCAACACCGGTATCGGTTCTGATATCAGATTCTTGTGTAGAACATTGCATGATGATTGCTCACAAATAGCTTGTATAATAGAGATTATTTTTTGTGGTACACCTTTTTCCTTCAGTGGCAACCAAATTGCATCCCGTGCCAGGGTGTCAAAGGCCTGCTGGAAATCTATAAAAACCAGTTGAAGGGGTAAACGAAATTCTGTTGACTGTTCAACAATTATTCGAAGTGTGTTAATGTGGTCTGCACATGCTTTGTTTGACCTGAAACTGGCTTGTTCTGGTCTCATCTTGGACTCTAGTTCTTCTTTAAGTCTGTTGTATACAATAGTTGCCAGTATCTTTCCTATTATATTTAATAGCATTATTCCCCTCCAGTTTCTGCATTCTGTTAAATCACCCTTATTGGGGAGTTTTATCATAAGCCCTTGTTTCCAGTAACTTGGTATCTGGCCGGAATTCCATACCTTTTTTAACAAGGGTTCTAAGATGTTAGCTATAGTGTTCAGATAAGTTCTGAACAATTCTGCTGGTAGATTATCAGGGCCACAGGCTTTATTTAGTTTAAGATGCTTAATTGCTGTTTTTATTTCTTTCGTGGTGGCAGCTCCTGTAGGAACTTTTGTAATTTCAGGTGTCCTTTGTGTAGTATTCGTGCATATTTGCTGGAGCGGTGCTGCAAAGTTATCTTTAAAGTATTCTTGCCATCTGGTCAGTTGATCTTGTGGAGTTGTGAGCAAACGTCTAGTTGGGTCTCTTGACACCTACTTGTTGTGACGTAATTGGCTTACCTGCTAACCATTTTGTAATTTGATATAATTCTTTTAAATTATTTGCTTCTGCCACTAATTGGGCTTTATGAGCAAGTTTGTCTGCCCATGCTCGTTTATCGCGTCTTGCATACCTTTGTATGCGTTTATTGATTTCTGAATATTCCGCCATCGGAGTGGGTCTTATTTTTTCATCCACATTATTGATTTTCTGCTTAGTTATTTTACGCCTGTTTATTTCTTCCCATGTCTCTTCTGTGATTCAGTCCCTCGTATACTTTCTTTGTCTTAGTCCCAATACATTTTCACCTTTGGTGAGCATTTTCTCCTTGATTTTGGTCCAGTGCTCAGTGGGGTCAAGTTCATCCATATTCTCCTGTTCTAGACTTTCTTTAAGTTCTTCCTCACACTTTTTTCTTATTTCTCCATAGTTAAGTTTTTCTATATTGAATTTATTTTGTGTTACTCGTTGGCTGGATGTTTTGTTAGCTGCAAGTTTTAATTTCAGCTGAGCCACCACTAAATGGTGATCACTAGCTACATCCGCCCCCCTGTAGCTACGAACATCAAGAAGTGACCACCTCCATTTCTTGCTAATGGCCATATGGTCGATTTGGTTAACAGTGCGCTGGTTTGGTGCCAACCATGTGGCTTTATGTATGTCTTTATGTGGGAATAAGCTACCGCCTATTATCAAGTCATAATTCGCACATAAATCGATAAATATATCTCCATTTTCATTTCTGTTGCCTAGACCGTGTCTGCCCATAACATGTTTTAGGCCCTGATTATTATCTCCAATCTTCGCATTAAAATCACCCATTATAATTATAATGTCAGATTGTCTTATTTGGTACAGGGTTGCCTACAGCACGCCATAAAAGGCTTCTTTTTCTTCAATAGCTGCTTCGTGGGTGGAAGCGTAACATTGAACGATCGTTAATTTGCGTAGGCGTGTAGTTAATCTAGCTGTAATAAGGCATTCCGATACTGCTGTCCATTCGATTAGCGATTTTTTCAGACTTTTGCTTAAAATTAATCCTACTCCATATTCATGCTTTTCTCCCATTGCGCGGCCTGAATATAACAACAGTTCGCCCAACGCAGTCGTAAATTCTCCACTTCCATTCCATCTTGTCTCAACGAGACCTAGCAGATCCAGTTTATAATGTGTCATTTCCTTTATCACCTGACTCAGTCTGGATGCTTCAAGCATTGTTCTTATATTCCAGAACCCGATCCTCGTCCGTTTTTTCATGTCGTCGTCATAGAATGAGCCGTACGGTTTATTCTTGCTTCCATTTCTTTAATCCGTTAATTTAAGGCTCACAGGGGATTAGCCTATGGTGCCCGAGTGCGGTGCTGGGGGACCAACTGTAGCCTCCAAACCTGCCTTGGAAAATTCCAGAAGGCATTTCCTCCATTACTGATGTTAGGGTTATACCTCCCTGGCTCGGTGGGAGTGTTGTGTATAGTGCATATAAACATTGACTGTGTTGGGAATAAAAAAGTTTGTTTTGTATGTTGGCATCTTGTTATCACTGAACAGGAATAGGACTGTGCATTGCACCATACTGAGAGGGAATTACAGTGCAATTCAGGCTAGTTGAACCATGTGAAGTGCTTATAGAGAACTGCTGGCAGTTCAGTCCCTTGAGATTGTTAGTATACACAGTGAAAACTACATTATGGTGTTCTGTGATGTGGTGCCATGTAGTTTAGTATATAGGTACAAATGTTATGGGTTTATCAGCCATTTCGGGATCTTCTACTGTGGAAGTGGAAGCATCAGATTTTTCCAAAATGTTGGTACGTCTGTACCCTACTACATAGTGTTATATCCCATAGGCCATAATCTTGATTGTCAGATTTGTGAGAGCTTATCATTTCATATTGAGAGATTTTTTGTTATGAGGTTTAAAATTTGTGCAGTATTGTTAAGTTTCCAGTGTATGGTAACAGCAACTATGAACACACATGCTTCTACTAGGTGCAATGTATGTTACAGAGTATTTTATACTTTGTTTGGAAAATAAGCGTTCAGTTTCTCTTCCATTCATTCTTATTTTGTTTAAATGTGTTTTTTTTTCCACGTGTGCAATATCACATCATGCAGACATATTGAGAAGGTGCCGATTTGACTTTAATAGGTGATTCACTTGTATACTAAGTACTTCATCTGTGTGGGATGCAGCAAAATGCTCTCTTGCATTCTAATTTTAGCACTGCTATGACTGCTGAAACATATGTCATGACCAATAACTGTCACATGATGAGAGTTCCATTATGTGTTTACAGAGAAACTAAATTAATTGGATTGTAAAATAAAATCAACTTTTGGCCAAAAAAAAAGCCATTGCAATGTGACATTTCCTGTTCAGGCACTGTGCAGTGACTTGTGACCTTGAAACATGTGGCAACTAACATGAAATTGTACATGTTTGTGCTGATAATGTTGGAGAAAATTCATTTCCTTATATGATGCCAATAAGAGCTCAGCATTGCATGAGTAATATTATGCCCATGGTTGTGTTTGTATTTCTTAGTTCTTAATACAGCGCTGACAGCAGTTTGGGAGCCTGGAATAATGAGATATGTATTAAACTTGAGCGCGATAAATTTTACCTGCACATGACCATTGATGAAAGTTATGTAGAACAGGTGATAGTATGTTTCCCAGTGTGCACCAGAAAAAGTTAGTGAAAACATGTAGTAATGAATTACTAGATTTCTGGACCTTGTTCATATATATATATATATATATATATATGTGTGTGTGTGTGTGTGTGTGTGTGTGTGTGTATAAAACATCTTACAACATTGTAGAAAGTGGATCTGTTCCCACACAGAAGGAGAGCAGATCCAGTACCTGAAACATTGAGTTCTTTTTCAAATACAAGGAAATGAGAAAGTTCAGAAACCTAGTGATATAAGCATAATAATGTACGATTGTCAGAACCCTTTCGAAGTGACTTATAGTTATGATGATGAAAGTGAGAGCAGCATCCAAAGGAGAGGTAATTGATTGTGGAACAAGCTATGTAGAGTTGAACTAATTACAGTGTGTAATGAAATTCTTAACACTATGATGTCCTGCTGTTCCATTAATTTTATTTGCAGGGAGGGGAAGAGACATAATATTAAACTGCCACAGTCGTTGCCTTACCACATAATATGAAGAATGTTGCTCAAAAAACAATTAAAAAAAGGCAAATATTTGTCATAAATTCTAATTTCCAACTAGACTACAGGGATCAAGTTATAAGTTCATAATTTCCATGCAATTCTGTGTCGATGGGAGAAAAAGTCTTATGGTTTATGTGATCACATACTGTGCTTGTTAGTATTGAACCCAGTATTAAAGTATGTTTTATGTTTTTCACAAACATTTTTGACTCATTTGTGACAGCCTTATTTAATAGTGCGAGGAATTAACTGTGCATAGAGGTACTGCTCAAAGGAATGCATGAAAATAGAACACTCAACAAAAAATAATGATTTCAATGGGCTCGTCTTTTTCTTTTTTTCCTCCCATTATTAGCTTCTGTTAACTTTCCAACAGCTTGTGTTTGGTAATCATACTGGCCAAGCATCCAGTGTAATAAACTCTGTTTTGGTTCCTTCAGTGAGAGAACTTTCAATTTGCAGGGTATATTGAGAGAACCATGAGGAAGCTGTTTGAGATATCAGATGAAGAGGAAACAAGACTTTGGTATTGCTGTTCTTCAACTGAGTTTGATGAACTCACTAAAGAAGACAGTACTATACAAGATGTAGGACTATGTGAGGACCAGCTGCTGGTCATAGAAACTCGATCTGAAGATGGAAGTTGGAACCACCCACCAAAGAAGTATGATTCTTGAAAATCTGAATGTTTGAACATATTGTCTGGTGTTATTTTGTCTTTTTTTTTGGGAGGGGGGGAGTCAGTGATGTTTCTTGGTGTTAAATTGTAGTCATGAATTTATGACATTTATGACAGTTTTGGTTTCAAGTCATTGTCCTAGGGATAAACTTTATTGTAGACTGGAAGCTAAGGGAGAGCTTACTTGTCGTTGTTCATACATATTGTTGAAGAACTTTTGCGCTGGCTTGTGGTGTATAGGTAAACACATTTTGCTTCACCAGTCACAGTAAAACATTTATAGTCAAGGGGATTTTCTCATCTGCCTCTGTTCTTTTCTTTGCTCCTGCATCTGAATCAGAATATGCAGGTGACAGAAAGTATTAGGAAGTAAAGAACAGTAGGAATATCTTGGTTAGTTATTGAGGTGGTAAGTGGCTATCACTTAATATTGCACTTCTAAATAATGTTACTTTTTCATGCTTAAAAATCCTCATAAAATTGCAAGAGCAAGGAAATTATGGGTCTGAGCAACTCATAGAGTGATGTTTAAAAAATTCATGATTGTACAGTATCTTGGCTGTATGGAAATCGATTTAGATGTGTCTTTGTGGTCAGGTGCTAGGAACTGGAGCAACTTTGCTGCACCCATTTGTAAATTGTATTGCATTTATTTTTTACATGTTAACATTTGTTGTGCTCATAATCCTTGCATGTGTGTGTGCATGTTTGGTTGGGCAGGAAGGTTGGTGGGGTGCACATGTCGGATGTCCCATAAGTCCCGTTTCGTAGGGAAGAGCGGCTGTGAAGGAAATATTCAAATTCCTTTTGCTCACACAAGTTGATACTGTTCTGCACATTGCATTTTAAAGTCCAAGGTGTGATGTCTGTAGTAGGCAGCTTGGGTATTTTCTTCCAGGTCACCAGTGGTACGTGGGCATGTATGGTCTGTTGGGATGATTATGGTGAAAATCTCCAGCTGCCTGTCATTGTCTAAGGACAGAGGCATGCAAAAGGCCACTTTCACTTTTTCCTGAACAGTGTACCTCTCATTTATGTCACCCATTATGTGTTATCTTACCAGCAACAAAAAAAACATGTTCCTTCAAGGGTGGGCTTTGGGACACCTGCATTTTCCTGGATGTTGTCAGTAATTTGTTTTGTTCATGATATTCCTGATGGTTATTTATTTATCTAGTGTGTGTGTGTGTGTGTGTCTATAGGTGCAGGCTTTGAGGAAGAATTTTCCACATTATCCTAATGAGTTATTTGTTTTGTTGACTCTTAACATTTATTTGGTGTTGGAGGTGACGATGGTCATCTCTTGGTTACATATTGAGAACTTTTGTTATAACTGTGATTAACATCTGCCATGTATTGTGTTGACAACAAAAAAAAAAGGGGATGTATTTGCATGTGTTGACAGAATGCCTGGAGCATACCCAGCAATGGCAACTGTGTCTGTATCAGACAAGAGCTCCGCTGCTGGTCCCAGCAGTATAATGTAAGTTTCTTAGTGGAGTAAGGAAGAAAATACCATAGGCTATTCCAGAAATGAAAGGAATGAATAAAGTGGATGAAAGCAAGTATTTGTAAAGTAAGGGGGATAGGAGAGGCATAAATGAAGGGAGTTTTACACTGTGTTTGAGAAATGTGAACAGCTAGTGTTGAGGGATTTTATGCAAAAGGTGACTAAATTGGCATGAGGAATTAATTGGTAGAAAAATAATACATTATGCAGACAGAAACATAAAAGAAATATAGCTAAATATTCAGGCAAGAGGTTTAAATGGGAAAAACAAAGTGAAGAAAAGGTGAGAATTATATACACACGTAACTCATAAAACTTGAGCCTTTTATTCACCAGTGTCATATGTTATGACATATGCATTTTTGCTGAGTGTTATTGCAAAACTAATTACGTGAAAATTCAGCCAGTATTAAGTGTATCAGAAATTAAGTTCAGAATTATTTTGTCCTAATTATGTGTTGAATACTAATTAATTTAAGACTATAATTTGCCTTTCTGGATCTAGTACTGGCCATATTTACTGCTTTATACTGTTTCTATTTTATCTTTTTATTCTTACTATTAAAATGTTTGTAATTGGGTAGCTGAAATTTGCGTTGACTTTAGGCAGTGCCTTAACTCATTATGGAATCAGTGTATCTGCTTTTTGTGTAATGTCATAAAAATAATCTTGTGTTTGTGTATTGAAGATTTTTGCTGATAAATATGAGTCCTTGACACAGCAGGTTAGCTATCATTAAATAGCATTACTGAAATTGCAGGTCAACACGTTTTAACCCATATAGCTACCAGAGTGAAAGTCGTTCTGCTCCTGGACTGTGTGGTCTCTGCAACTTGGGGAACACATGCTTTATGAACAGTGTCCTGCAGGTAACACTGCCATACATACACTTAATGCTGCATGGTACCATGACATGGCCTGTCAAGAAACTCCTAACAATTTTGGAATCCAGATGGTTAACTAAAAGAGGCAATGATTAGAGTAGAGGACTGACTTCATATAGAGGGACATTATTTTATCTGACAGTGATCACTGATCATTTCCCATTGGCTTGCTCATTTAGAGTATGTTTTTGGTGACTGAATAATATGATGGGAGCTGTAACTTCTTGTGTGCCAAATCTGAATCCACGCAGTTTGTACTTGTGAGGTTTGTTGACTGATAGAGTGTGCAGTAATAATCCTTGCACTGAAGATGATCTGCAGGACAGCATTCAGGATGTAGTACATTCAATTTCACCAGCATATCTTTGACAGCAGTAAACAGTATTTTTGCTAGATGTGATGCTTATATGCTAGTTGAAGGACAACATTTCCAGCACATTCTTTAAATTTGATGAATGAAAACATAATACAAAAACACCCTTATTTTATGTTTCTGTGGGGACTGCATAAAATGGTGTAAAATCTGGGAAACATTGTTTCCTAATGCCATTTGGCCAGCATCACAAAATAATGCATAAAATCACAGAAAACACAAATACAGGATCATAAATTATTTTCATTTTTCCGTGCAAAAGTGTACATATATAAAATTGACCAACTACTTGCACTTTTTATTATATTTTTTTAAATTTATATCATATATAATATTTCACATATAATATTTTTTTAAAAACATATAATTTTTGATTAAAATTCACTCCTACATGTTTCGGTTATATATAACCATCTTCAGGGAGTACTTAAATTTGT
>Ga0123357_10012343_pt1 | contig 11015 bp, 7 predicted proteins | sample TergutEmb28metaG_FD_89873 | JGI IMG/M metagenome (GOLD analysis project Ga0123357, IMG submission 89873) | Embiratermes neotenicus P4 segment gut microbial communities from Petit-Saut dam, French Guiana - Emb289 P4 | ecosystem: Host-associated > Arthropoda: Insects > Digestive system > Gut ... | reverse complement strand
TCCGCGTTGATAGTTTGGCCCTTTGGAAGATAATCAATGAGGAGGATGCCGTCTTGATCCCAAAAAATCGAGGCGGGAACTTTTCCAGCGGATTTTTGCACTCAGCCTTTTGGGGGCGGGGTGAGCCGCTATGCCGGACTCCATTGATTGTTGCTTTGTCTCCGGGTCATAGTGATATAACAAAGTTTCGTCCATGGTCACCATTCGCGACAGGAAATCATTTGGATCGCGCCGAAAAAATTCCAAAAGTTGCTCAGACGACTGGCACCGTTGACTTTTTTGATCCGCGTTCAGGCATTTCGGGACCCACTTCGCGGAGAGCTTCCGCATGTCCAGATCTTCAAGAATGATGGACCCAACCCACTCACGTGAGATGCCCAGTTGCTCAGCTATTGATTTAGCCGAAATCCGGCGGTCTTCCATGATTAGCTCGTGAATTTGATCAATAATCTCCGGGATGGTCACTGTTTTGGGTCGGCCAGGACGAGGCGTATCACAGGTGGAAAAATCACCACGGTTAAAGTGGGCCACCCAGTTTTTGACGGTGGCATACGGTGGTGCATGTTCCCCTAATGTTTCTATAAGAATGGCGTGAATTTCCTTCGGCGCCTTGCCTAGCAAGAAAAATACTTGATGACAGCTCGCGTCTCAATGTTGTTGAAATCACGCGCGTCTCCTGACGTGCTTCCTTTCAGCCTATGTAACAAGAAAGGACTTGCAATTCGGCACATGAACAGACCCCTCTTTCCACGACACTCTCGATTCCGTCCTACGACATCGGGAATTAGGTCGGGCTAAGGACTAATCAGCACTCCCTCGTACTTATGATACTGCGTCGGTTTTCCCTTTGATGGCCCATATTTGATAGCCGCTTCTTGATGGACAATGTTGATTGTTGATTGTGATGGTGGATGTGGTCACTCAGTTAAAACACGGCATGCACCAGTTATGTGTTGACTTATTTCTGATTTCTGTCGACATTTTCCACAGAAATCGTTAGTAATGTTCGGATCCTTCCACATATGCTTCTAATGCGGTTCTAATAACCTGATCCTGGGTGGCTGTCACAAATCTACCCGTTTCTGGAAAGAGTTCGCCTAAGTTAGCCATGCATTCGATGCGGTTCTATCGAAATGGGCTTTTTAAGGTCATAGAGTTTCTTCCAAGTAGATCTCTGCTCTTTTTCGTTGTTCTTTCTTTTGATGTTTTTATTGTGTTATGGTAGAGGATCATATAATTCGACGTAGGTCGGAGTTGTTTTGCTTATTGTGAAAGAGATTTCGTAATGGCATAGCGTGCTTGTTGTGAAGGTTGTGTTGTGTATATTGGTAATTCCTTCGCCACCCTTGTTTGTCGGTAATAGAAACGGCTCAGAACTAGAGTTGTTGTTGTGCGTGCGGACTCTTGTCGCTTAAGTTCTAATAATTCTCTCTCAGCTCTCGAGATCTTCCTGACACCATGATACAATTTCATACGAGTACGTGTGTGTGGAATAACGTACATATTGATTCCATTCGTAAGTTTTTTTTTTTTCGATTTAAGTTAGTTTTCACTGTTTTATGCAGTCTGTTAGTGTGGTTGTTTGTTGTTCCTTGATCTTAGTGTGTTCAGTTTGTCTAGATTGTAGTGTAATACCAGATATTTGTACGTATCACTTTCGTGCGTTGGCTCTGTTTCTCTGCTAGTGTTGTGAAACTTCCTAGTTCGACTTTTTCATGTCTTCGACGTTTGTCCAGGCAAAATTCCTATCTTATATCTCTTGTAAAAAACGAGCCCCACTGATTTAATCAGCTAAGTGAGTCTTTCTGGGGTTCCCACATAAGCCTTCAGGTCGTCCATATAGAGCAAATGGTGTATGGCATTGGTTCCCAAAGTGTGCTGCGCGAGTTGCACGGGATCCGCGACCTGTTCCCAGGTCATCCGTGGATACATTTCTGTAATGGCTACTTTGAAGTATTTATTTTTGTAATAAGGAATAATGTTTTGTTAAAAATAACGGCGGAACTTCTTTAATTGGAGATTTTTATTTCGTATTTTCATTATAATATGTAATTAAGAAACCCCTGTATCCACGAAGCGAGCAACAGACAGTTTAAAGTCAAATTATGAAGTGCATTGTTACGTTTAGTACTGGTATATATTCCTACCTATCTAAAATAATTTATGAGATGTATTCTGTGTTTTGTTGTTTTTGTATTTTTTGTGTATTGTTGCTCCTTTTGTGCTGTCTCTTTCCTATTTTTGTACAAGTCTACCGACCGCTGCCACCACGTGGAAACCCAATTGCGGTAAGTCTATCATTTTGCCCCATAACATAAGCCTGGCTACCACCAGATGTATTTAAAATTTATATACAATTCAAAATCGCTCATCACGACTCACGACAAATCTCCGACGTTTTAGTACTGTACTGAAACTTCGGTGGAAAGTGATCGCTGGAAGGCAGCTTCTTAAAAACCGGAGTGTGTCAACGTGTCTATAAGCAGCACGTGCGCCACTGTGGCTAACTTCCGGCTGGCGACCGGGCACATTGGATGGATTGTCGTAGCTGCCCGGCGGTCGGCAGGTAAATTCACGGCGGAGTTGTGTGCACTTGCAGGGTGCAAGAACGCACTGTTTTTGATGCATATAGTGCACGTTCTATGGCAGGGAGAGTATAGACGGAATTCGTGTAAGATAGCTGGTCTCAATAACGCACTGTTGATTATGCATATTGTGTAGGTCCTGTGGCAGGTAGAATATAGACGGAATTTGTGTACGATTGCTGGTCTCTAGAACACACTATTGATGATGCATGTAGTGTAGGTTCTATGGCAGGGAGAATATAGACGGGGTTATGGGAACGCTTAACATTAATGTTCTGTCTGGATGCGACAAGCCGTCAGTTGCTCGTCGTCAGATCTCTTGGCTCACTACGGCCTGCAATCACCAGCCAGTTGATATGCCTGTCTAAGTCACATCGAACACCGACCCTTTAAACCAGAATGCCAATAAACTAAGGATATTGAAAAAATGACAGAAATATCTGCGTCACCCGCATTCCAGGCCTACCAGTGCAGCACTTTTGAAGCATAAAATTAAATAATAGATTTGTAACTGCGCAGTTTAATTTAGTGTTTGTGAGAACAGAACATGTAAAAAAAAAGCCGATACTGCGATTGGAACCAACATATTTGTTGTAGGTAGAGTACTGGTATGGTGCCTTGAACCTACTCAGCTGTAAGTTAATGCGCATACCGGTGTGCACTGTGTACAATATCGGCCTTTCCAGCAGAACTGGCTAGTCACACGCCTCGGAAAGTTAATGAACGTTAGATCATATTTTAACTTAAAATTAAGCACACGTAATGGTGCCTTTGATTAATGTATATATGCGGCGTAATGACTGTAATGAATGGAAGGCAGAGAAACGCTGTGACTGCACAAATGTGCGGAAATTAGGAACGACTGGAATTATGACGGCAGCTTTACGTTAATTCGGTTCCGGAAGCTGGACTTATCGAAATGTGATGAAGCTTGATTTTTGTTGGACGGAGTGTACTTTCGAATGACTGTCAGGATTTCTTCGATGAAGTTCTCGAATGACATCTCATTTCCGTTGACAGGTGTAAAATAATGTTGCCCTCTGGCTTACGTGCAGTATATATTCAGCTTCAGCTGTGCCTTCGGTAATGAACTTTCTGATTTTTAAAAAGGACTGGTAATTGCCTAACTACCTGGGCACCTGTTAGGCTCCAAAGAATGGCTCTGGCTCATTGCGGCAGTTATCGGTGTATTTTGTTGCTAGTTTTTTTTTTAATATCTTCATTAGGTCTTCGATCCGCTAGTCTCATTTAACAACGCTAGCCTCATTTAACAAACGTGCAGAGGGAACTTAATACTGTTTCCATTCTTTTCATATCGTCTTTTAGTAAGATTTCCTTTGGACAAGATAATTAACGTGAAAAGTTAGAGAACGTGTGTGACGATAGTTTGGTTGTCTTTCAACAAAACATGGCCCTTCCTGTGCAGATGATTTCTGAACACACCGCTGTTGTGTGATCCAGAGGGACTTATGTTTATTTGTACAGTTGGCCTTCCGATGTCACTGAGGGGTGGTATGGTCTGAATAAAATAACTTTCACGGTGAAAGAACATAAAACTACATATTGCTGGCAGAGCAGTCACCCCAAACACGTTGCAGCTGAACGTTGCCAGTTGTATCCGTGTGTAGGGGAAGGCTGTACGTGAAGTGCTGTCCAATTCGACAGATTGTAGGACATAGCATTGGCTTAGCGTTCTGGTGAGAACTGTATGGACATGAAAATTTTATTTCGCCATACACTGACATTTTCCCGTGTGTTAATGAAATTAATCTGCCGTCTGAAATAATTAAAGGGCCTGTCCTTTGTAGATTCGCTATCTTAATGCCGGTGTATTGTATACATGGCCGATCCCGGTGGCCGCTTGGGCTAAGGCATACGTCTGTGGCCGCTCGTATGCAGGGGGTGCATAGATAGTTTTTTCTTGTGAATTTTGCTTGTTGTACAGGTATAGGTCTCTACGACGAACCGATTCTCGTCCTGGGGAGTCCTACCGCGCGCGCGCGCGCGCGTGTGTGTGTGTGTGTGTGTGTGTCAGTGCGTGTAATCAGGCCCAACAGTAACCTACACCTACAGTGAGTAGGTAGAAGAGGTTAGACTAAAAAAAGACAGGCAGTTTACATGTAACGTTGAGGTGCGTTCGCGTAACCATTTTTGCCGTGGCAAAGAAATACGCATTACAGACTCTCTGTGTGTCTGTAACCTTAGTTATCCAGTTTGCAATGCGCATGCACCGTATTGTCATCGGTGGTCTGTCCGGCTCTACAGTATTTTTCCACATCACATAGGCGGCACGATATTCAAAAAATGGTTATTGAACATCAAATGTGCGTTTAAATTTTGTCAGCAGCTTTTGTCTGACACTTCTCATTCGAAGAATTTAGCGAAACATTACTCTTTATGGACGTAGGTCTTCGTGTAAAGTACCCGTTGTCCTTGTCGTATCTTAACGAAACTTGAATTTTCGCGACAGATTTTCGAAAAATACTGAAATATCAACTTTCATGATAAACCGTCTAGTGGGAACTGCGTTGTTCCATGCGGACAGACGGACAGAAATGACGAATGTAATAGTCGATTTTCGCAACTTTGCGAAAGCGTTTAAAATACATAAATTGTGGTCTTATCATTTTCGACTTATGAAATTAAAGAAAAATAATGTAATCTGCGCGTTTACTTCTCTTTGGTGTTGGTGAGGCCAAATTGCGTACTTTCGTAATACACGTGGTCCTAGTTATCTGTGGTCAGTTGGGGCCAGAAAAACCGCCTAAAGCGAATCCCTTTAAGCGGGATATTTTCGCTTGTAGGAAATAATGAATGCATCTAGATGTTGACATTAAGTACATCATCTTTAAAATCTACAAGTATTTCCATATATACTGTTCTGTCCGAACAACTGAATGAGTACTGTGATTTTGTTGATATTGAATCTAAAAAAAAAAGACTTATTTCCCACAGTACGACACGATTGCTGTCATTATGTCCGAGCAGTACCAAAATGATTCACATTTTTCCGGCTTTGAAGTCATTTTTTGGTCTCAGGCCAAACCACCCAAGGTGACCAAGAATTGTTTTGAAAAATGAAATGAGAGGAATCTATTTGTGACATAGGCAGTCGTCCATTTTGAGAGATTTTCGAATCACACATACAAGAAATTGGAAAGGGAAACAACTCTGTTCTTGAAGTGTCAAAACTTAATTTTCATCCATGATATTCTGGTTGAACGTCAAGCTCAAAACTGTATTTCCCTCAAAGTTAAAAGGTCTTACTGAAGAAAACGCAGTGAAGGTTTTGGTGCAGATTGTGACAAATTCTATGCCGAAGTAAATTGTCTCTATGAAAGTTGTATAGAATAGAATGTCTTAAGCAATGGATGCAGCAAATGGAAGAATTTTATTGCTTCGTGTGGATGGCACTGCATGATATACCGCAGTTGAGCATTGTGAAACTTTCTCTTAAGGTTATAATAAATAAGGGTGTTTCTATTTATGATGTAAAATGCTTTGTTTATCAATCTGAAGAAATTTCTGGAAGGTCGCAACGATAACGAAGAATTATGTAACCTATTACCACACGTGAATTGGGGGAATTACTTTGAAAATTTCACGTATTTGGATTGCCACTCAGACTTTATTAAAATTGCCCAGTTCTTCTTCGTAGCCCCATCACACAGTGCACACGCAGAACGAATTTTCTCACTTACGCCAGCACATTGAACAAAAGAGAGAATCTTAATATTGAGTCTGCCAAAGGCATACTGCTTTTGCAGTATAATTACAAGCGTCCTTCAGGCAAGGAATTCCATGGCTGCCTCAGAACAGCCAGCGACTTCTGACGAAGATACATTCTACAGAGAAATATGCATTGGCACTGCCAGAGTCGGAACTTTTATAAATAGGTCACGAGGTACCAGGTAACAAAAGACTCTAAAAGTTATCTTTGAGTGTTAAAGTGAATTTATTGTTACCTGGTTTCTCTTTGTACGGAAATATCTACGAACTAGGAGTTGCCTATTTAGAAACTGTCCTCTCCTTGGATGTTTTGTCTTACCATAGCTAAAAATGTTACTGAGTTTTATGTAATTTTTTGCTCGTCGTTGCAATTATTCTGTAATAGTATTACTGTATTGTTAGTACTTGTAGTAATAAATCGGGGACCAGAATTTTGGTACTTGTTTACCTGTCAATGTGCGTGCCATACACTGTTTCAGATGACACCATACTCCCTCATTTTCGACTAAAATTTGGAAACCCCCTTTTCCACTGATACGTCCTCTTTTCCTGATGGATAAATGGCAACCGTACATTGTGAAGAACGATTAATGGCTTCATTGATGTGTTTCTTTCACCCGTTTCCGAGAATTACAGTATTTATGAAACCATCCTCTGAACACGCATGAACGGCAGTCATCTTTTTCCCTGCATTGCCATCTGTAAAGACTTTCCTTTTACTTCACCTGTTTGTCATCATAACGTAAATATATTGATGTCTTCCTTCTGAACGAAGTTTACCTACTTCGGCAAAAAACAGCAACGCCACCGGACAGTACGCGGTCACTTCTTACAGACTGTCCCCTTACCTTTACAAGGAATATCTGTTTTGTATTGTTGGTAGGTTTTTTTTTTTTTAGGTTGGAACAATGTCCTGTTAAACAAAGAGGCCCATGACCGTTGTTTTGACCACACACAAATTAAACCCGTCAGTGAATACTTTTTTAGGGTTTAGCGTCCCTTCCTTTATTTTCCTGTTGTGTGCAGAGGGCTTCGTTTGTGCCTTTGCTCATCCATCTTGTGTTTTTGCTGTTGTCACTGATACACCAGAGTACTTCGCTATTATTGCAAGTGCACGACAAGTAGGTAAAGTGAGGACTCTTTTTCCACTGCTTCTCGTTCACATATGGATTCACGTGGTTTACTACTTCTCTAGCTTCACTGCGAATGGTTTTACCCTTCTTTTCACTGGCCGCCATTTGTTAGTTCAGTTTGTAACAAATTGAGAGTCGAGATTAATGCACAAATCGAACCAGAACAGAAAGCAGTGGTATTAAGTCCCAAACATAAGACAAAACTGCACTTCACCTCAATGTGTTTTGAATTTGAATACATCGGTTACCGTTAATAAAAAGTTACGGCCCGGCTTCCCGCCCGCACCCTGGAAGGGTCACCACAATACGTTTCAGGGTACAAGATCTAATATTCTCACATTGGTGTTGACAGAGATGCAAAGCTTCTGGGGTGTTACGCCATCTCGACTTGTAGTTAGTGACGTTCTGGAGGAAAGTAATGCCCCCATCTTCAGGACCATGCTGTCCATGTTATTTCTTAAGACGGAGGCACTAGGCTCCTCCGTAATGTCGGTGACTTTACCAGACGACGTGGCTTAACATCCAGGAAGAACTGAATCTTCAAGTGTGTACAGTAGTAGATCATGGGTGTTCGAGAACAAGATGCTTTGAAGAATGTTTGGATCTGAACGGGAGGCTGGAGAAAAGTGCATGGGCGAGGCTTCATAGTTTGCACTTTTCAACAGGGCAGTGACCCTGGTGGGCACATGAGTGTAAGAATTACATACTGATTTTTTGTCGGAAAGCCAGGAGACTTACGTGTGGATGGGGGGATAATATGTCGTGTAGTGAGGAATGTCGTGTGGGCTGGATTCTTTGACCCGGTACTGAGACCAGCGAGCTACACTGGTAAAGGTACCATGGACGGCCAGCAGTACTGTGCAGTATAATTATTGCACAGTATTATTGACCTTCTAGATTTAATATTGGAGGGTTGTATAGTATATTGTGTCAAATTTACCTTTGATTGACATAATATATTGTGCATTGTATTGAATAGTTGGTGGACAGCATTGCACAATATTCATTCAGTTACCTATTTCCAGTGACCAAATAGCGTAGCGTAATGGATTAAGCGCCGTGACTGCGTCTTGCATATTAGCTATTTCTTTGTCGATTCTAGGGATAGCACTATGGAGTATACCGTCAGATAATGGATCGTCGAATCGCAGATAAAATGTTTAATCGTTTGGCTCCCTCGGTGTTAAATTTGTCACGAAATTTTCGTGTGTGTATTGTGAAGTGCGTTTGTACCACTCGTTGATCCAGCGGCAGTTCTTTTCCTTTATTAAACACAGGGCTAAATCAATGGCTTCAGAATCAGCATCAGTATCACTCAACGTGTTTACTCGTCGTGACCCAAGAGCAAAATAAAATATTGCACATTATTATTGAGTCGTCTAGGGAGAAACGTATTGTGCAGGATTAATTTAAGGTAAAAATACTGAGCAATAATACTGACCGTCTAGGGGCCGCTTAACTGACCTATTGGTTCCGCAACAGGCAGGGTATTTCTGGGCGGTTAGGGGCTTTTTGATTCTCAGCAATGACTCTGCTGGTTCGAATTAGTCGGAGTCTGTGCTGCTGGCTAGATATTTTTGCATATAATTCGTTTCGCCATCAGTAAGTTGTGTAATTATGAATTCACAGTGCGTGTTTGTGTTAGCATATAAAGGAACCAATTTCAAGAAATTTTCACCCCAGAATTTGCTTAGTTGGGAGGCTTACGTAATTGTTACGACCTTCCGATGGTGATGGATCAGTGTCAGACACGGATGGATGCCAAATGAGTATGTCGCTCTCACACGCCCACGTCCTGTTGTTACCGTATCGCAGTGTTATGATGCCCTCGGTTCTCTCATAACTCCGTCCGAAAGTGTTTCTATGTCTGGTAGCTGAGCCCAAGATGTGTGGTTGGATTTATTTCGGTGCAGGCCGTATCCCGCCCCATGCCTAATTTTAGGTGGTGAATGCTTCGTCTATTTTTCTTTCCTTACATCTCAAGATACATCATTGACCTCTTCCGCCTTCACGGGCGCGGTTTATATAGATCGCGGCGGATAACTATAGCAGTGCACCCTCATATCACGGGCCGTGAAATACAATACCATTATCGACATAATTCATTGAATTGCAAATGTTCTGCGCTTTCTGGTGCCAGATAGTAATTTAACGGCACGAGTCGCAGTAGCTCAGTATAATGACGTTGCGGGCAGAAAACGACCGGGGTTTGATTCTGGGCAAGGGCATGGGCTTTGTTTCTCCGTTGCTGCTTGTATAAAGCAGTTGGATATGAAGCTACGCACCTTCACCAAGTGCCAATATTAAGCATTCGTGGAGATATAACTTCCATCTTTGTAGTGTGATGCACAGGTACAACATTGCCAAAAGCAGAGTAATTCCCTGTGGAAATCAGTACAAGTTTTGTGGCTGTTTCTTGAGAAGTTATTTTTGTGTATCGTATCCGTAGTTACCGTTGTAAATAACAACAGATAACTTCAACCTTGTAACTGACTATGAAAGTTAACTATCCAGTCCAAGAAATGCACAACATATATATATATAAATATATAAATAATGTTTTATATATCGTAAGTACTCCTACATGTTTCGTTGCATCTGCCTCATCTTCAGGGAGTCTTAACCTTGTGCTTGCTAAAGTTACAAAATTATTAAAATTATTAAAATTTAGATGGCAGTGTTAATTTTTAGTAACTTTAGCTTTGTGTTTTTATAGATGTTATACATTGTTGCTTGTTGAGCTTCTGCTGTTTTGATGTATTGTACAGAATGCACGGTATGTACAGGTGAGATGGTAGAAGTGCACAGAGTAGTGGAAGATTTCATTGTAACGTAACAAATACAATTCTTGTCCAGCCAGAGGAGGGAACTGTGGAATGAACATTATTTGACATTAATTATTCACCATTGTTCATTGATCACAACTGTATGAAGAAACACTAATAGGAGGTAAAATCTAGTAGTAGGCAAATTGCTTTACTTAAAGCTATTTTGCCTGCAGTGGTGCAGATGTTGGAGACAAATAATATGTACCTCTCTTCGTGTGTGTGTGTGTGTGTGTGTCAGAGAGAGAGAGAGAGAAAGAGAGCGCGCGAGAGAGAGAGATTGGTTTTGATTGTATTTTGAGTACTGGTAATACTCTTGGACATGTGTAACACAACTGCACTCTTGGCTTGCTGATCAGCCATCCAATGTTTGTGGTCTCATTTGTGAATTATAGTTATCTTTACAGGCGATTGACAAGGTAATTATTGTAATGAAGTGTGAGTTATGGGAATAATTATGGATGGATGGAAAGATTCAAAGGAGGACAGATATGCTGTTTGTGGTGTGCGTTACTGACACCCATATTTAAGAACAGGATGCTGAGGTGGATATTTGACCTTATGGTGGAGAAAGTGATACGTTGCTGTGCGCTATTACAGTTGCATTTCCACTATCAAAATGATTTACTTTGCATACTTTCATGCAACAATGGAATATGGCATTGGGGGGGGGGGGGGGTTTTAATTTCTATATACAATAAAAATATTTCCTAAAACAAAACTGATAAATACTTTGTATATTT
>Ga0123357_10012341_pt1 | contig 11016 bp, 10 predicted proteins | sample TergutEmb28metaG_FD_89873 | JGI IMG/M metagenome (GOLD analysis project Ga0123357, IMG submission 89873) | Embiratermes neotenicus P4 segment gut microbial communities from Petit-Saut dam, French Guiana - Emb289 P4 | ecosystem: Host-associated > Arthropoda: Insects > Digestive system > Gut ... | reverse complement strand
AGCCGCAAATCCGCACGATCAACTAGCCTGAAGTTACCTCGCCAGTTCTACAGTTGGTGACAGGCGTGAATGCAGCGCGCGAGGTACGCATGTGACCTCATTCACGAGGTTTCTAGATTACACACGACGACGCACCTTTGGAAGACTGATCAGCTCGCCCCAGACACCTCTACCTAACACGACGAATGTCCATGCACCGGCGGGATTCGAAACCACAATCTCAGCAGGAGAGCGGCCGCGTACCTAATTTAGACCGCGTGGCCACTGGGACCGGCTCATTCCCATCTTGTGCCCAAGTTAAAGAAAGAGTAGAGCTATACCTCTACTGCACCTTTGTGGCCTGTTCTAGGGCGAAATACATTCAAAACACTGTAACCGACACCAGGTCCAAATACAACAGCTGCGTTCCCCTTCCACATTCGGAAGACATCGATTTAAAATTTGGAGGTCAAGTGGCCTCACCGACAACGTACATCTTGGGGGCAGTTACCTCACGCACGCTGCGACGGCTTCCTTACCCGCTCGTCCACCATACAACCCACGAACTTGATTGTGTCAATAAGCAGCATAATTTGGACCTGATAGTCCGCGAACTAATACAATCTACAGAATAACCAAACCCATTCTAACACCTTCCCACAAACACTTTCACGGGCGCCCTCCGAAGAGTTTCTCGTGTTCTCCTGTTATTTTACTTCTTTCCTATCGTTTACCTGTCTCCCACTCGCATTTTTCTTCTGCAGACACTTTGTCTCCATTCGTCCACCCATCCACTGTCACTCTATGAAGTCTCTCTCTTGTATCTCTCACACACTGCCCTCTCACATTCGTATTTGTACTGCTTCCTCCTACAAGTTCACCGTTTCCTCCTCTGCGCCACAATTCTTACGCTATTTGCGTTCTCCCCTCCCCCTGCCCACCTAATCTCCAACCCTTCCACACTGACCTGTCCGAATAAACCACAATCCCCCAATTTTACCCTCATTTACTTACCCTGCGCGGCCCAGCCAGGCGCTAGTGCATTTTGCGTAGCAAGTGTAACTGGATCGACAGCGTGATGTGGAAATTTGAATTCCAAGAGCTTGCATCTCGCCTACCTGACGTGGTGGACAAAAAAGCGGTAATTATTAGACATTTCACTCAGCATGCAGTGTCACGCCTTCGAACTGTGTCGCTCTACCAGTCAACATATCACAGGCAGGTATCTGCACGCGCAGATACGTCATTTGCCACAGAAGCTACCCATTTCCACGCCGGCTACGATCCAGCGGAACAAAAGTCACAGTTCCGGGCTCAGATACAGGCCATCACAAAAGTTACGGTACAGGTGAATGGCGTTCGGACATCGGCAATGACGGAATTGGCGGGTTGGGCGCACAGCTTCGCGCGCTCCACCTTACCGATAAACACACACAATTTCCCCAAAACAATTAAACTAATATTTTTAAACGGGCGCCAAATGTCACCTTACGGGAATGAGTGGGGTGGCGGCGATGGCAGAAAAATACAGCATTCCCACCGTTACGTAGGTCCAAACTTTCATATACTCCAACTTACACATTTTACCATAACCTTTACTTAACCTCACTTGTACCGCCTTACTGTAGACAAATGTTAATAAGTTTTAAACACAATTACACCCTGCTTTCAACTTCCATAAACAGTTACAGTATCAATAATAAACACACTAAAACAGCACAAAGAAATTATGCATGTACGTACGTACACGCACGCACACACACACACATATTCAGACATACGCAAAACTGAGTTACGCAAGGAGTTTCTGGAACAGAACACTTGCGTACAAGCGCGAAAGAGGAAAAGGGAACCGACAATGAAGAAACTAACCTAGGAACGCTGGGAATATATGCTGTTCCAAGGGCATATATATATATATATATATATATATATGCATTATGTACCACGAGGACCTCGAGATCTGAATAATATAGTGCGTACGAGCAAGTACATGGTGCGTAGGAAGGATGGCTTGATGTATATAAATATTACATTATGTGCACACGAACGTACCATACCACACCCGAGCGTATTTTCTTCCCAGCAACTGAATTCCACTTCAATTCAACTCTTCTGGTACGTCACACCGTGCTGACTGGCAAAACCGATTGCAGCTAAGTCGTCTTCAGTCAAGCAGTCCTTGGACTGCTGCCTGCTAAACCCTATACAGTATTTCCAAATGTTCGCGGGCACCAATCAACACGATGCAATATACCAAAAGGCATGAATTCTCAGCTGAAAAACTGGAAGAAGATCAAATCTCCAACGAAACGCGTCGAATTAGTTCCGATTTCGCTAGAAATAAATGACACCATTTGTTAACAGCCCATGCCACTTCCTTGAAGCTGCGTCTTCTGGTATAAAGCCGTGTCAACTGGTAAACCTACTGGCGTTTCGAAGAAGTATGTTGCTTCTGTCCTCATGCCAGTTTCTACTACTACTCTGAAGATGAAGGCAAACTCCAAAATGTCAATATTTACCAATCCACGTGGCGTAATGCCCAAGAAGACTCCAATCACCACAAACACGGCTCAAAGAAAGTCTAATCTCCCATCACATAGTCTTGTCATCTTTTTGTAGACATTTCTGTTCTTTTGACGTTGCGGTGGAGATGTAGACGAATTGTAAACTGACCGGAAGTAGGAAAGAGAGAGGTCTCAATTCTGGCTTGCAGCTCCTTTCGCAGGAAACGGGGTTCAATGGATCGATAAACCAATTACTTCTAGCACTGATCACCATACAAATTAAAAATGAGGAACATGGGGGGGAAAACTGAGGAAAGGGAGAGATAACTCCCAACATCAATTACGAGACGCTTTCAGGTCGAAATCACGCAATTTTACCGTTTTATATACCTACACATCCGTAATTGAGGCAATTTGCAGTACATCGTAAGCGATTCCCCGACCACGCCACAACCGGAGCATTTATCGTATCAGGGAACAATATTCTATACTCCCCAACAACGGAAGTCTGTGTCCTGTGTAATCATCCATTGCGTCACAGCCGCTTCCATCTCGCTATCACTTTGAAACTTGTGGCTGTTAAGACGTCGCTTCAGCGCTGGAAACATGATAAATCGCTCGGCGACTAATTCCTCACATGTACTCACCATCACTGTCGATTCCTTTGGTACTAAATCATACATAATGTACACACATTTTCTCACTGTCCCTCGTATATTCAACACCAAAAACAAATCTCTGAATGCAGGCAGTATATGCAGCCTCTTCACAAACGTCTGCATCGCGACAGGCAGCGCACCATTTGCCGCTATTTCCAGTTTGCCGTGAGTCGGGGTCCACGAGTTTAATGCCAATGCAGTGCTCTTACATTTTTTTACTCGCTGTACTTGAATAGGGGGGCCGCGGAGGTTGCTGGTTCGATCCCAGCTGGTGTCAGTTGATTTTTCATTGACATAAAATCCTTCCGATCGCACTATGGCCCTGGTGTCGACTCAGCCTCTAACAGAAATGAGTAAGTACCAGGAGTATTTCCTGGAGATAAAGGCGACCGGTGCGTAGGGCTGACAACCTACCATCATCCTGCGCCGTTGTCACGTAATCTGGGAACCTTAACTTCTTGGAACCCTCTGGGCCTGTAACAGGACTGCTTACTTTTTTTTACTTAAATAGGGTGCTGAAAAGGGTTTCTTTCTGATGATAATACATACGCACGTCCAATTTAGGTGGTGTTTTTGTCTTCGTGTTCCAGACTGTTGGGCGTCCTGGAATAAAAACTTATGTTCTGTTCACGGAGACAATACACCCTGGTTACTAACGAAAATGGCGGTAAGCGACATATAATTTGTAAACTTGGAGGAACACAAACCACTAAAAAAAATTATTTTTTGAACTGGTGGCAGATGGAATGATTTTGAAACATGGGCCCATTCCCCAACCTCCTTGGAAGACACCAACTGACGAACGCCTGCTAAGAGAACAAGAGAAACATTAAAAATAAAAATCCCGCTTCCATCACAGAGAGACCTGAATACATATGCATCGTGATAACCGACACGATCATTCAAGAGGCTGGCGACTAACACACAAACCTTGTTATCTTGTCCGCCTCGATCGCGCGCACCCAAAACCTCACGAAGTGCTCCTGGCGTCATCAAGGAGGGATGAACAACAATCAAGCACCACGCGGGCTGTGTGACAAGATATAAAGCTGTCTCACACGGCTACGTACTTCCTCCTACTGGCAACTCCAATATACATTTTTTCCACAATTATATCCTTCGCTCTTTGACCCTTTATAAAAGGCAACGTTCCATTATATGACTGTAAACGAAACATTCTATGAGATCAAGATAGTCCGTCCTCAGAAACAGCTGTATCACATTACACGCGGAGGAATATCATGTTCCAAGAATGTGGAATTAACAACCGGACGCAGAAAATTACATCTCCAGCTTCCTATCCCTCTTCTTTGCTCTTTCCAGCGGTTAGTTCTTGGGGATGATGTGAATTACTTTCCATTCGTGACAGGGTAAAAGTAATATGAAGAAAAAGTACATGCGGAAATAAAAGTTACTAAAATAGCCGGGCCAGCGTGGTCGGTTTCGTTATTACGGCCCACTTTACTATTACTCTACTGAAATTGGATCAATATCCACTAAAATCCTAGAATTCAATTTTGCTCTCAACTCAATTTCCTCTAACAGATAAAATATGCAATTCCACAAAGCCAAAAAAATATTAACGCGAACAAAAATGTCCCCAAGGAAGCAGATTCTATAGGCATTTAAAAGTACGAACCTTCCTTGTCAGAGATACTGCATGTAATCAGAACTTCCCACATCCTACACATCCACATGGAAATGCTATTTACGTAAATGAAACACGTTTTTAACCTTACATAATACTCGTGCTCCATGTCGCAACCAGATCGATTGCGCTCGATAAAAGACAATGAAGATACCTGCGTCAATAAATGATAGTTGCCCACATCTGATAGCATATCAGTCCAAAGTAACGGACGTTACACCGAATGGCGTGAAATTAACGCTTAATTTGATGTCAAGAATAAAGAATCTACGGAAGAAAACGATAGTGGAATAACGCGTGAGTATTATGGCAGCCATCATACGACGTGCATTTGCTGCCAAGAATAGAAACTCGGGCTCGGTAACCCTGGGTACACTGCACGTGGCGATTCACTTCCAAAATAATGCAGGCGTCTAAGCAAATACGACTGCAGAGCTTGACGTCATCTGAATATGCGTCGCAAATCCTGTTTACGCAAGAGAGAAGTTCGGAGTATTATGATGCTTATGGAGTACGGGATTTGTTGATAGCCGAGATTTTATATGACAGGTATCGCGTTCACTTTCTGTCGCCTCTTCACCGCAGGTCGCGTGTTTGGTGTGGGCAAACACGATTTTAAAAAGTCGACTAAGAGGCGACCTACAGTTGTCAGATAAAATAAAGGCTCTATAGTTAAAAGAAAGTTGTGGTTTCTCCACGTGAACGAACTGATAGAACAGTTACTTCAAGGGCATTAACATTAACGAAGTACCGGAATACTTCCACGCACAGAAATACCCACAACCAATATTAAGGGAAAACGGTAGGTAGAGAGTTGGGCAGGGACTTGTCGTTATCGACGCCACGTATGATGAACTGCACAAAAAACCGGGGATTTAACACGAAACAACTTTTAATTACACGCCCTGGCCGAAATGGCATCGACGAACCACGTTAACGACACTTCCAACTTCAGTGTATGTAGCATTTGAGGCTTAATGTAATGGCTGAAACTGACGACCTGGGAATTACGTAACAATGACGCTCGGCTGCGATTTACAAAGCATCGAATGGCAAAAATGATTCAAAGTAGACCCCGATTTACTGTCGGTAAGACGCCGGAGATTTTGATTGCGGCAGAGATAGCACATTCTGCACTCAGGCCGGCATGCGAACGAATGCCTCCTAAACATACACATATCTACCTCTTGATGTCCAAATAACGGATCGTCTGGTCCTGTACCTCAATACAAACCGATACTTTCACGCTTTCAAAACGAAAAGCAGCAGAGCTCACCACTGATACATGGCATGACAGTCACTATGGGTCTACTGGAATACGTAAACTGTCTTCTAGGATGTGACGCCGTGTGTACACACGCATAAACGCACCAACTATTCGGAGGAGCACGCTGCTTCGTCCGTCAGGGTTACAGTAGAACTGTGACAGCTACGCACTTCGCTTGAGCTCGGCATGGCGTACTCTTCTGCCGTGAAGATGGAGGCAGTACATTCCTCCGAAAAGTTGGTACAATGACATCAGACTATAAGGTACGCCATTCCAGAACACAGCAATCTTCGTGGTAACCGCCATGGGAGCTCGAAACCTCACCGCAGCACTTGTTGGATGTGATCTGACGTCCGGGCTTTGGAGACGCGATTGAAATGGGCAGCAGCTACAATGGCGCCATACTTGACGCAATTACAATTAATTGTTCAGTCGAAATCTGGGGTCATAACGAAGACGAAAAGCTGGCTCAATCAGTATGTTTGTACCGCTAGACTCTTTTTAAGACACTACAGAGTTTGGAAATCTTCGAGTTCTGGATATGGAATAAGCAGATCACCTGCAACGATTTTCACTAACTTCATTTCACTTAAAATGACAATCCGACGCACTATACGCACTTAAAATGACAATCCAACGCCGTATTCACTCAAAATGATAACCAAACAACATTAAAAGCACTTAAAATGACAATACAACACTACATGCGCCCTAAATGACAATCCAGCAACACAAAATGCATTTAAAATGTCAATCCAACAACGCCACACGCAATTAAAATGACAATCCAACAAAACTATAAGCACTCTCAACACCCCTTACCTTCTGTTTCTCGGTTCCCCTCCAGTTACAGAACCATGCAGCCTTTACAATAAAGGAGGGTTTCAATGTTTCCGATACATCAGATATAAATGGCGTCATATTTTATCTCCTCCTCCTGAGAACTCGCTATATACGATAGCGTACATGGGCTTCGAAAACGGAAGTATTCCTCAAACGCTGTACGCAAAATACCGAAATTTTCGTTACTGTTAATGAAAAAGCGCGTTACCTGATAATGTAACATTGTTAACAGCCATTAAGTGATTACTGCAAGTGCGTGGAACTTAATTACGATTATATCTTAAATGGACAGTACGTAGAGCACATGTGATCCAAGAACAACGTGGAAAGACGTCAGTGCGGAGACTCGAATAAATCATTATCATATATGTCATGGAGTTGGGCCACTTGTTGACCCGTTCCAGTCTCACGTATCCAGAAGTCTCTTCAAAGGTCTACCATGATTCCTTCTACCAGGTGGTGAGTAGTGTTTCATTACCCTGGATAATCTATTATAAATGTGAATAATAACGTGAAAACTGGCTGGGAGAGGCTGAAATGTTTCCGTCTCTGCCAATATGGAGGCCAGTACGGTACCGAACTTGAAGTTCCATACAATGTGGATCATGTTTGTGATAACTGAGCGTTACTCGGCTTCGTAAGTAGATGAACCATTGTGCTGAGGACCATGCTCTACACACGCCGATCATTTTCGTTCTTTCTTTATAACAGCCTTCAGCCGAGATGAAACTCAAAGAGTTACGTAGGTGCACACCACACTCCAGCTGCCTGAACAGCCAGTAAAACACACCAGAATGGCTGATGGTGTATGCTGCGGGGAAAATTCAGCACTCATACCATACAAAAAAGACTGGTATTAATGCCAAGGTCATAAATTACACTTAAGTGCAAAAAACACGAAAATCGGTGATTTCAAATTGGGAGGTATACACTGCATAACACGGAAGCTACGGCGCGTTCAGTGTTGTTGCCCCTACACTAGCGGTAACACGAAATGCGTATCGCGGTGCAAGGTGCGTGTTACGTGCGAGTACTTCCATGGCACCGACAATTTTTTTCCGGTCGTGTTCACAGCCGGACTTGCGCGAAGGCGTCTCAACAGGGCACTTACCAGTTTTCTGCACGTGGGGCCTCATTCAGCCCGTTAAAACGCCGAACTAGTCTCGGCTGGCTCGCTGCTACAAACGTGTTAGCGGCGTCATAATTTAACAACTATTAAACATAGAACACCAAGTGAGAAATGTTCTTGGCCGCCCAACCTGACACTACGCGAAGGCGGGAACTCGGGACAAATCATACATATGCTTTCGCGTAGCAAATGACGGTATTTCCGTAGGAAGATACGTTTTACTTCAATTTGCGGTATTTCTTCCAAATCCCTGTTAAGTGTGGTACGTATATTTCAACCTCTGACGGCTTCCGTGGCGAACTAAGCTCTGGAAACTCTTCTCCACAGTTTCTATTCCTACCCGTTGCAGTCGCGGCCGAAAACCGAGGTTTGCGATAAACTGTAACGTTACCAAGTAATGGATCGAGGCAGCGCGGGACGGGCTCCACTTAACACATGGCAAAGTTACTCGTCCCACAATGCGGCGTTCGTTTTATTTATCTAGGTGAAATCGATAAAGCAGGTTGAAAAAATGAAGTTCACACCTGCAAGTCTATATTGTGCTCACTGTTATTTCTTGCAGCTGGTTGAGGCACTGCGCTACAAGCCGGCAGGTCGCGGGTTTGATTCTCGTTGGGGCTAATGAAATTTTTATTGACAATATTTCCAGCCGCGCTATGGCCCTGGGGTCGACTCTAACAGAAATGAGTACCACGGATACCTCCTGGGATTAAAGGCCGCAGTTGCTTAGGGCTCACGCCCTTACGACCTTCATGCTCCGACTGTCTAGAAATTCTAGGGGCTTCGACCTCCTGAAGCCCTACGGGCCTGTCCCGGCCTGTAATGGGATACGCTTACCTCACTGTTACTTCTTTAAATATTGTTTACCCATGTTTCACGCTGCCTGAGTTTGTATGAAAAACGTCGTTTAAAAAACGACGCTGAGCAAAGTACTACACGGCACGGTGAAATGACGTCGTTCATTCCATGACGCGAGCTGGCGGCGTCATCCGTCGCTATACAGCCGTGGGCGTTTTTATGTGGTCTATGAGCCACTACCGCACTCAGCTGGACTTCCTGGCAGCGCACATCTGGTGCAGGGTTATCAGCCCGTCTTCAGTCACTGCAGCCCCCGACCCAGACTCTGCATGCACTATTGCCGCCAAGTGAAAACTGGGTTAAAACACTGCACACTGCGGTTCACCCTGAATTGTTCATACACGCACAAAACATGGCTATACAAACCTGAACTTCTATGTCGTACTTCGCCACATTAACAGCATAAAGCAGTATGACTAGGCTTGGAACTGGACGGCAGAGGTATCCTGTTTCGACTCCCAGCAGGGGCGAGGTGTATTTCTCTCCTCCTCCAAGGAGTCCAAACCGGCTCTAGGGCTGTATTCTGGTTTCAACCCCTCCTAAAACGGCTCTGCAACTGTTCGTGTAATTGTGCGGGGGTTTACGAGTTCTAATTGTACGTAAGGAAGGTCAGTGTAATTGGCGCTGTTTATATATACGGTAGTGCATAAAACGTTCGTAAACAAGAACGTACACCTGAACACCATCGGTGGGTAGCCAGGTCCTTGCAAAAGAATCGAAGAAAGGCGCGGTACACACGGGGATATGGAGATGCTTGCACACGCGACAGAAGGCGGCGAATCTGTGGCAACAGCTTCGTGCGTTGGGAGATCCTAATTTCCTACACGTACGTATGCTTGAAACATCAACATGGGGGTGCTGGTATAGGGAGGAGTCCGTAACTCCGAAAGTAGGGGAGGCCCAAAGGAATGGCGGCCCCTGTAACTTCCGCCCACTCTACAAACAATTCGTTTAGATGCTGGCAACAGTTTCGGTTTCCCCCCTCATCGACTCTGTACGACAGCAAGCCTTACATACTGACGCCAAATGTGTGCCCGCATGTCGACTGGGGATGGAGAGGTAAACGGAGTCGTAAAAGGGCTTCTTGCCTCTCGTAAAAGCTTCGGCCTACAGGATAGTTCGGACTGAGCAATTCAAACTCAACAAACCTGCATGCATAAGAGAATATCAGTCTTCAGACGTGCACCGAACACCTGTCTGCGACTTTTCCACATAACACTGGCCTCAAATTAATCCAATTTCGGAAGACTAGATACATTACTGCAGTTAGAATTAACGTAGTACGTATCACACTGAACCGATATGGCCCAAAATTAAATTCGCCCCGTAATTTGAGAAAGAAAGAGGTAACATGCAGCTCGCGTTGTGTGAGAAACTGGTACAAAACTAGTCGGACAATCTGAGTTGAAGGGAACATTTTGTTCGTAGATGAGATTAAATGCAGCTTACAAGAGCGGACATGATTCAGGCGGCTCACGAAGAGGGCTGCATGTGGAACGAAATGAACCTTCCTTCAGTACTTAAAGCAAATGCTGCAGTGGCGCTTGTCCTAGCTTCTAAATGTTTCCCTTCCGGGGGCGGAGAAAAATATACCTCCACAACTACCAAATTTCATCGAAATCCGTTAAGTCCAAAAACACTGATCTGATAGAATACGACGTGGAATATTAACTTGCAACAGAGCATTAATAAATGTTATTTTGTTGACTGGAAGGTATATAAAGAAACAATACAACTCTGGTAATTCTTATAATAAAACCAATCAGATGCACTAATTTCGCAAATTCGTTTTTGGAATAAAACTCGACATGTTTCGGACAGTTCCTCTGTCCATTATCAGGAGTTTTTCATTGTACACACAGCAATGATTGTACACACAGCAATGGTGTATATCATATAGATTTGCTGTGTGTACAGTGAAAAACTCCTGATGATGGACAGAGGAAAGCATTGAATAGAGAGGAATGGGCATCAGTTATAAGGGAAGCCAAGGCCAAACTGATAGGGCCTGAGCGCTATAGGAGGAGGGGGAGGAGGGGGGAGGGGGGAGGAGGGAGGAGGGGCGGGGAGAGGAGGGGAGGAGGAGAAGAAGGAGGTCAGAGGAACTGTCCGAAACATGTCGAGTT
>Ga0123357_10012339_pt1 | contig 11017 bp, 6 predicted proteins | sample TergutEmb28metaG_FD_89873 | JGI IMG/M metagenome (GOLD analysis project Ga0123357, IMG submission 89873) | Embiratermes neotenicus P4 segment gut microbial communities from Petit-Saut dam, French Guiana - Emb289 P4 | ecosystem: Host-associated > Arthropoda: Insects > Digestive system > Gut ... | reverse complement strand
CGTACAGCAGAACGTGGAAGGGCAGGGGGAGACCTATTCCACCATAGGGGCCGAAAGGCTCCCCAAGGGGGAGTGGACCTACATTGAGGGAGAATACACCGTCCCCCGTTCCCGTTACGAAATGGTGGTGAGCCTGTACTTTGAAAGTACCTATAAGGCCGACGAGAATACCCTGCCCGGCGATACTTTCAGTTTTTATATAGACGATATTGTCATAACCAGGCTTCCCCCGGCGCCGCCCCCGGAAGTCGAGCAGGATATACCTTCGTTATGCGATATATTTTCCGGCAGTTTCCCGCTGGGAACGGCCATTAGCCGCGCGTATCTGGACCCGGAAAATATTCACAACGATATGCTCAGGCACTTTAACGTGTATGTTTTCGGCAACGAGATGAAGCAGGATGCCCTTGAGCCTACGGAAGGCCGTTTCGTCTGGACCAACGGGGATGCCCTGGTAGATTATGCGGAGCATGCCGGAAAAAAAATCCGGGGACATACCCTGGTATGGGATCAGCAGGTGCCCTCCTGGTTCTTCCAGGGCTCCGGTCCCAACGGACTTGCCACGAAGGAACAGCTCTACGCCCGGATGGAACGCCACATCAGGGAAGCGGTTGGTCATTATAAAGGAAAGATCTACACCTGGGACGTGGTCAACGAGGCCATGGGGGATAACGGTGAGCTCAGGAATTCCAAATACTACCAAATAGCCGGCAGCAGCGAGTATATTGCCAATGCCTTCCGTTGGGCCCACGAGGCGGACCCGGACGCCCTGCTCTGCATTAACGATTTCGGTATCGAGTCCCCCGGCGCCAAGCAGGACGGATTTTTCAATCTGGTTAAGTCCCTGCTGGGCGAAGGCGTTCCCATACAGGTTGTGGGTTTTCAGGCCCATATCAATCTGACCTGGCCCACCGTGGCGGATCTCCGGAATGCCATACGTCGTTTTGCTTCTCTTGGGGTAAAAGTACAGATTACCGAACTTGATATATCTGTTTACGCAAGCGGGGCGGAAGCGAAGAAAAAGGCCGACCGGGAAATACTTCTGGAGCAGGCCTACAAGTACCGTTCCCTTTTTGATATGTTCCGGGAAGAGGCAAAAGAGGGAAATCTTGACCTCGTGATTGTCTGGGGCATAGCGGATGACGATTCCTGGCTGAACAACTACCCGGTTCCGGGCAGAACCGATTATCCCCTCTTTTTCGGCAAGGACCTGAAGGCCAAACCTGCCTACTGGGCGCTGGTGGACCCAAGCCGTATGCCCATTCAGCTTAAAACGACAGACGCTACACGGACGGATCATCCGTTGACCGGTATAGATGATCCTGCCTGGGATCTGGTTTCTAAGCGCGACATTGCGGATAACTCCGGTATGACAGGTACTGCCCCGGGTGCTACCAGCGGAAACCGCTACGGCTGGTTCAAGGTAATGTGGGACGATACGAATCTTTATTTCCAGGTTCATACGGAAAACGCGGACCCTGTGGAAACCGTCCGTTTCTTTATTGAGCCGAAGAACCAGAAGCTGGAACAGCACAGTGATCTCGCGTTTACCAAAGAGTACAGTATGCAGGACGCAGCCGCCACGGGTTCGGGACCTACCCTTTTTGTGACCATTCCCTTCGGGGGTAAGCAGGAGGCCAGGCTGGGCTTTGATCTCCGCCTGGAAGCCGGGGGCGTACAACACAGCTGGAACGATTACGACAATACGCAGGATAACTCTTCCCTGAATTACGGTACCATAAATCTAAGGCTGCTGCCCCCTGTTGCCTATGCCAAACGGGGAACCGTTGATCTTTCGACCCGTGCGACAAGGACCCTGGACCCTGCCTGGGACGCCGCTTCCCCGGTGTCCATTGATATAAAGTCTTCCGGTTACACCGAAGACGGTTCCCGGTTCCGCGCCCTTTGGGATGATGACTACCTTTACGTACTTACGGAAGTGGTTGATCCCACGCTTGATGATTCTTCGAACATTGTTCACGAGCAGGACAGCGTCGAAGTTTTTGTGGATCAGAACAACGGCAAGACATCGATCTATGAACCGGATGACGGACAGTACCGGGTGAACTTCCGGAATTTTGCTTCGTTTAACGGCGGCGACAGCTCGCGTTTCAGGTCCAGAACCATGGTGATACCCGGCGGTTACCGGGTAGAAATGGCGATACCCCTTTACGCGATAAAACCGGCGCCGGGCGCCATTCTGGGTTTTGATGTCCAGATTAACGACGCCACTTCCGGAGCGCGTACCGGTATCCGCAACTGGGCCGATGGCACCAATATGGGCTATCTGGATACCTCAGGCTTCGGCCTCCTCGTACTAAGCGAGTAAATGCGGAATTGAGTAAATTCCGAATTCCGCATTTACTTAGTCGCTCAGGCTTAGGCCGGTTTCTACCAGGGCGGGGACTATTTCCTTGGAGTGATAATTCTGATCAAAAAGCAGGGGCCAGTTTTTTCTTCCGCGGACGGGAAAGTTATCCAGCCAGGTATGGTTGTCGGCAATACCCCAGGTGGTGATGTTTTTAACCGCCGGATAATTTGCCGCGATACAGAAGAGTTCCTTGTAGCGTTCCGCCTGTTTACGGACTCTGTCTTCGGGCATTGAGGAGAAGAAATCCTTTTGGTCTCTTGATTCATCAAATTCGTAGGCGGAAATGTCCACTTCGGTAAATTCTATTTCCAGCCCCAGCGCGGCGTATTTTTCTATTGCCGTCCGGAGCGTGTCTTCGCCGGGATAGTTGTAAAACCAGTGTCCCTGTATGCCTATACCCTGAACCGGGACGCCGGCATCCAGAAGCTCCGCAAGGAAGCGCAGGGTGGCCTTCAGTTTCGCGCCGCTTTCTATATTATAATCGTTATAAAAAAGTCTGGCATTGGGGCTGGCTTCCCGCACTGTCTTAAAGGCAAATTCATACAGTTCCCTGCCGCCGATTTTGTACCAGCTGCTCAGCCGGAACCCTTTGTCATCCCCTTTTTCCACATCGATCACTTCATTCAACACATCCCAGGCATATACCGCCTGGTTATAACGCCGGGTCAGAGCGGCTATGTGGTTTTCAAGCCGCCTGAAAAGCTCAATTTTGGAAACCTGCCCGGTACTGCCCGATTGAAAAAGCCAGGAAGGGGTTTGATTGTGCCAGACTATGGTATGACCGCGCAGGGCTATATTTTTTGCGCGGGCGTAATCCGCAATAAAATCGGTTTCTTCCCAGTTCCAGGATTTTTCTTCCGGATGAATTTCGCCGAATTTCATCGCGTTTTCAGGCGTAAGTGAAGAAAAATGCCTAGTGATTATTTCATCCGCTTCTTTTTGTTTCAGGGTCTTGCCGCTTACCGCCGCTCCGACACGGAACGCGTGCTGCCATGCGTCTTTTAATCCATGGTTCATAATACAGAATCATAGTTCATTGATGCCGGGAAAAAAATAGGGAAATTGTACTATAGAGTATATTCCGGGAAAATATTATCATATATTCATGCCGGCGGCCAAACAATTACAGGTCATGATAGTTGAAGATCACCCTCTTTTCAGCAAGGGGCTGGCCTCCCTTATTATGAGCAGGAGAGAGTACAACGTTGTAGGCGAGGCATCCAGCCTGTCCGAGGCCAGAGCCATAGCCGAAAGGGAAAAGCCGGCTCTCGCGATTGTGGACATTAACCTTGGAAACGAAAGCGGCATGGACCTTATTCCCTGGCTTAAGTCTCAGGATCCGGATATTGTAATTCTGGTACTGTCAATGTATGATGAGCGGTACTATTCCGAACGCATTCTTCGTCTTGGCGCCCGCGGTTATATTATGAAGGATGAAGCCGGTAATAAGGTATTGGATGCCATAAAGACCGTAATGTCGGGTAAAGTGTATCTGAGCGGCGCCGAAAGGGAACGGCTCTTTGAATCCATAACCGGAGAGGGCCGCCGGGAAGTGAAAGACAGCCCCCTTTCGGTGTGGAAACTTTCCGACCGGGAGCTCCAGGTATTTTCTCTTATAGGCAAGGGTTTGGGAACCATCGAAATTGCCGCCAGGTTCAACCTGAGTACCAAAACCATTGATACCCATAAGGAACATATTAAGATGAAACTTCATTGCAGTTCATCCCAGGAGTTGCGGCAGATGGCGATTGAGTGGTCGAATCATCCCGGTGTCTCATGAAATTCTTTAAGGAGGGTTAAACTTGACCGGAAAAATTAGTTTAAAAAAGCTTGGTTTCCTTATCTTCGCCGGAACCTTGCTTTTTTCTTCCTGTAAATATATAGCGGAGAAGAATCTTTCGAACAAAGATCCGAATTATCCGATAAATATTTCGGTATTCTCCATGGCATCCATGCAGCAGCCGCCGGCTGACAATAAGATATACAAGTGGATTTCCGACAATCTCCACGTTACCTTTACCTGGGATATTCTTGTCGGCAATAAAGATCAGAAGATAGGCGTTATGATCTCCGGCGGAGACTACCCCGATCTCCTTCAGGTGGACAGTACAAAATTCTATGAAGCCGGGGCCCTTATCCCCCTTGACGATCTGATCGAAAAGTACGCTCCCAGGCTCAAGGCTCATTACGCCGATATCTGGGAGAAAATGAAAGAAGACGATGGTCATGTGTATACCCTCCCGGTATGGGGCGTATTGCAGGGCCAGGATCAGAGCCCGTGGTACGGCGATTCCGCCTTTTGGGTACAGAAAGAGGTACTCAAGGAATTCGGCTACCCGAAAATAACGACCATGGATCAATATTTTGACTTATTGATCAGATATAAAGAAAAATATCCGACGATAAACGGCATGCCTACCATTGCCTTTACCATACTCACCTACGACTGGCGTAATTTTTGCCTGATAAATCCCCCGAATTTTCTTGCCGGTTTTCCCAATGACGGCAACGGGACGGTGGACCCTGTTACGCATCAATATAAAGTGTTCCTGTACCAGGATATTTCCAAACGCTGGTTCAGAAAACTTAATGATATGAACGCGCTGGGTATCATTGACCGCTCGTGTTTTGTAGACAATTATGATCAGTACCTTTCGAAAATATCTTCCGGGCGGGTGCTGGGTTTCCACGATCAGGCATGGCAGATCCAGCCGGCGGAAAACGCCCTGACCAATCAGAATATGTACAACCGTACCTATGCGCCGCTCCCCGTTGTTTTTGATGATTCCATACGTCCCCGTTACCGTAACCGGAAGCTTCCCAATATCGGCCAGGGGATAGGCATCAGCAAAAAGGCAAAGGATCCGGTCCGCATTATCCGTTTCCTGGACGCCCAGCTTGCCGATGATGTCCAAAAGGTAATAGGTTATTACGGCATTTTGGGCCAGGATTATCAGCTGGACAGTAAGGGCCAGCCGTTCCGTACCCAGGAGCAGCGGGAACAGCAGACCGATGAGGTATGGAAGCTGCATAATCAGGCCAATCTGTGGATGAATCACAATCCGAAAATAGAGGGCTCCTACAGTGACGGTTGGCCGGCCAACATCGCGGATGTTTATGGGGAAAGGGAGGCGAACCTGAGACCGGAAGACAAGGAACTCTGGGACGCTTACGGTGTTACCAACAACGCGGAAATGATGGACAAGGATCCGCCGCCCAATCCTGTATGGTTTCCCGGCTGGCAGATAAATGTCCCCGAAGGCTCCGAAGCCCAGATGGCCTGGCAAAAAGCCCAGGAAATATACCAGAAATACCTCCCAAGAATAATTCTCGGGAAACCTGCCCAGTTTGACAGGTTGTGGGAGGAGTATGTTAATGAACTCGGCACGGTCGGCCTGGACAAGTATGAGTCCTTTATGCAGCAGGAAATCAACCGCCGGATTAGCAAGTGGACTCCCAAAAACTAGGAAATTCGGGATATAGGATGAAGTTTGCTGTACGCTACAGGGCGCTATAAGGAGGGATAAACGTGATCCGTAAAATTGACTTACGAAAGATCGGTATTCTGAAGAAGATTGGTTTTTTAATTTGTGCCGGAGCGCTGTTCCTTTCTTCCTGCGGTTCAAAAACGGCAGGCGGCAATGCAAGCAAGGATCCGGATTATCCGATTAATATTACCATATATACCATGGCTTCCATGCAACAGCCTCCCGCAGATAACAAAATATACAAATGGATTTCCGACAATCTCCATGTTACTTTCACCTGGGATATTCTTGTAGGCGATAAAGATCAGAAAATAGGCGTCATGATCGCCGGCGGAGATTATCCGGATATAATCCACGTGGACAGTACCAAATTTTATACGGCCGGGGCCCTTATCCCCCTGGACGATCTGATCGACAAATACGCTCCCAGGATCAAGCAGCATTACGCCCCGGTATGGGAACGAATGAAAGAGGACGATGGCCATGTGTATACCCTTCCGGTCTGGGGCATGAGCGATGGCCTGGATCAGGGTTCCTGGTACGGTGATTCCGCCTTATGGGTGCAGAAAGAAGTACTCAAGGAATTCGGTTACCCCAAGATAACAAACCTGGATCAGTATTTTGACTTATTGATCAAGTATAAAGATAAATATCCGACGATTAACGGTATGCCTACCATTCCTTTTACCATCCTTACCTACGCCTGGCATTCTTTCTGTTTAATTAACCCGCCGAATTTCCTCGCCGGTTTTCCCAACGACGGCAACGGGACGGTGGACCCCGTTACGCATCAGTACAAAGTGTTCCTCTACCAGGATATTTCCAAGCGCTGGTTTAAGAAACTCAACGAAATGAACGCGCTTGGCATCATTGACCGCTCGTGTTTTGTTGACAACTACGACCAGTATCTTTCAAAAATAGCTTCCGGACGGGTTTTGGGTTTCCACGATCAAGCGTGGCAGTTTAAGTCGGCGTCCGATTCCCTGACCAGTCAAAATATGTACAATCGTACCTATGCGCCGCTGCCCATAGTTTTTGACGATTCCATACGTCCCCATTACCGCGCCAGGGTGGTCGCCAATATCGGGCAGGGGATAGGCATCAGCGTAAAGGCGAAGGACCCGGTTCGCATCATGCGGTTCCTGGAGGCCCAGTTCTCCGATGATGCCCAGAAAGTTATCGGTTACTACGGGATTTTGGGCGAGGATTATCAGCTGGATGATAAGGGTGTACCGTACCGTACCCAGGTTCAGCGGGATCAGCAGAACGACGATGTGTGGAAGCTGCATAATCAGGCCAATCTGTGGTGGAGCGAGTGTCCGAAAATTGAAGGTTCCTACAGCAACGGCTGGCCGACCAACATTGCCGATGTTTACGGTGAAAAATTGGCAACGCTGAGACCGGAAGACAAGGAACTCTGGAACGCCTACGGTGTTACCAGTTTTCAGGAACTGATGGACAAGGATCCGCCGCCCAATCCTGTATGGTTCCCCGCCTGGCAGATAAATGTTCCCGATGGTTCCGATGCCCAGATGGCATGGCAAAAAGCGGAAGATACCTACAGGAAAGACCTTCCCAGAATCATACTGGCCAGGCCGGACCAGTTTGAAGAACTGTGGCAGGGCTATATCGACGATCTGAACAAAACCGGATTGGAGAAGTATGAAGCTTTCATGCAGAATGAAATAAACAAGCGTATTGATATGTGGAGTCCCAAAAACTGAAAATGGCCAAGGAAGAAACCTTTTTACAGAAAGTAATTTCCCAGCGGCAGCTCCTCTTTATGTCGCTGCCGCTTATCCTGTATGTGCTGCTTTTTGCGTATGTCCCCATATGGGGATGGACCATGGCCTTCCAGAATTACAAACCGGGCAGATCGTTTTTTGTCCAGAACTGGGCAGGATTACGGTGGTTTAAATTTCTTTTCAGCGACGCCGCTTTCCTGCGGGTTTTGCGCAACACCCTTGCGATGAGCCTTATCAATATGGCTCTGGGTTATGTTTCGGCCATAGTATTCGCCCTGCTTCTCAATGAGATAAAAAGCATCAAGACCAAACGCATAGTTCAGACTGTTTCCTATCTGCCGCATTTTCTTTCGTGGATCATTGTTACGGGACTCGTGGCGACCATGCTGTCGGTGGAAAACGGGGCGGTTAATGATTTTCTTATGGCCCTGAAGTTAATCAAGGAGCCTATACTCTTCCTGAGCGAGCCGAAATACTTTTGGGGTATTGTCGGATTTACCTATGTGTGGAAGGAAGTGGGCTGGAATACCATCATATACCTTGCGGCAATTGCCGGGATCGATCCTGCCCTGTATGAAGCCGCCGAGATAGACGGTTGTAACAGGTACCACAAGATGTGGTACATAACCCTTCCGGGTATAAAGCCGACAATTATCATTTTGCTGATCATGAGTATCGGCCATGTTCTTGACGCCGGTTTTGAGATGCAGTACCTCCTGCAAAACGGATTGATTCAGGATGTAGCGGAGACCATTGATATTTATGTTTTAAGATACGGTATTGAAAATTTCAATTATTCCCTGGCAACAGCCGCAGGTATGTTCAAGAATATCGTTAACGTCCTGCTTATATTCTTCGCCAACTGGATGGCCAAACGTTTCGGTGAGGAGAGGCTGGTATGAACAACAGGTACCTAAAATCAAAGCTCGAGGATTACGCGTTTAATTCCGCTAACGGCTTAATCATGCTGTTGATAATGTTCACCACCCTGTACCCGTTCTGGAATACCGTAGCGGTTTCGTTCAATAACGCGACCGATACCACGAGGGGAGGCATAACATTCTGGCCCAGGATCTTTACGCTTCAGAATTACCGGGCTGTTTTTACTACCGGAACGATTTACCACGCATTTTTTATTTCCGTCGCGCGAACGGTGATCCAGACGATCACAAGCGTATTTTTTACCTCAATGCTGGCCTATGTATTAAGCCGCAAGTATTTCGTTTTCCGCAAGCCCTTTACCCTCGTACTGATTCTCTCCATGTATATCAACGCGGGACTTATTCCCAATTATTTTTTAATCCGTTCTCTTGGAATGGTTAACACTTTTTGGGTATATATAGTTCCCGGAATGGTGAGCGCGTTTAATTTCATTGTAATCAGGACCTACATATCGAATCTTCCCGAAAGCATAATTGAGTCCGCCCGTATTGACGGCAGCGGAGATTTCACCATTTTTGTGCGGATTGTCTTTCCCCTCTGCCTGCCGGTTCTGGCGACCATCGCCCTTTTCGTCGCTGTAGGTTCCTGGAATTCATGGTTCGATACCATGATCTACAATTCCGGACGGGTCAACCTTCATACTTTGCAGTATAAATTGATGGAATATCTCCAGTCGAGCCAGAGCCAGTCAAAAAGCGCCGCCGCGATCGGAGCCATGGGAATGGCCCAGAATCTTTCGTCCAGTATGGTTACTCCGGTCAGCATACGGGCGGCCGTAACCGTAGTGGCGGCTCTGCCCATTCTGGTTATCTACCCCTTCCTGCAGCGGTATTTTGTTGTGGGGCTCAACGTCGGCGGCGTAAAGGAATAGGAACCAAAAAACGGTCTTAAACAGCAAATAGCGAATAACAATGGGGGAGCAGGGAATGAAAGGGAAATTATTGATTGTTATAGCGTTGGCGGCGGCCTGCAGCGTTGCGTACGCCCAGAATTATAACAATGTAACGGTAATAGACACCAACTTTGAAGACGGTAGTACCGGCGGCTGGGGACCCCGGGGTACGCCCGAAAGAGGGCTTGAAAAACTGGAAGTAGTCAAGGACATTAAACATTCGGGCGCTTCTTCCCTGCATATTTTTAACCGTTCGTTTACCTGGCAGGGCCCCATTCACAAACTCACCGATAACGCCGTTGCCGGGGATGTTTACAGCATGTCGGCCTGGATCTATTTTAGCAGCGGCCCCGCCACCGGCGCATTTACCTTCAGCGTGGAACGTTCTTTTAAAGACGCGTCAAAAACCCATGAGTATCAGAATGTTTCTACGTTCCAGGTGAAAAAGGGAGAATGGACGGAGATTAAGGCCGAATATACGGTAGGGGCCGATCCGACCCAGGCGGGCATCTGGGTATATTTTGAACTGCCCTATAAAGACGATGACCAGGTTAGCGCCAATGACAAGATCGATTTCTGGATGGACGATATCAAATTTATCAAGCTCGACCCCGCCTCCCGGCCAAAGGCGGAGCAGAATATTCCCAATCTGGCCGACGCCTGGCAGAAGTATTTTGACATAGGCTGCGCCGTGTCCCGGGACGATGTGAATATTTCTTCCCAAACCGCCCAGCTCCTCATGAAGCATTTTACCGTTCTGGTTGCCACCAACGATCAGAAGATGGAGACAATACAGCCCACGGAAGGCAGCTTTAACTGGGCGCCGGCCGAAACAATAATCAACTTCGGCGAAATGACCGGCATGCGGCTCCGCTGGAATACCCTGGTGTGGCATTCCCAGAACCCCGCCTGGCTCTTCCGGGACAAGACCAATCCAAACCTTCCGGCCTCCAAAGACCTGATGAACCAGCGGCTGAAAACGCATATCCAGACCGTTATGCGCCGGTATAAGGGCAGGATTGAATCCTGGGACGTGGTAAACGAGGTGCTTTCCGATAAATCCGGACTTCGTACCGGCGCGGAGGGCTCGCAATGGTACGACATACTCGGCCCCGAATACATCGACAACGCGTTCCGCTGGGCCAGGGAGGCCGATCCCGATGCTCAGCTGGTTATCAACGAGAACAATCTGGAATACAACCCCGCCAAACGGCAGGAGATGATCAATCTCGTAAAAGGCATGAAGCAGCGCGGCGTGCCGGTGGACGCGGTGGGCATTCAGATGCACATTGATATAAAAAACCCGCCGGTACAGCAGATACGGGATACGATTGAGCAGCTTGCGTCCGCGGGCGTCAAGGTAATGGTCACCGAAATGGATGTTTCCATTTACACCAGTCCAACGGAAGCAAAGAAGCCGGTTAGCGATGCGCTGCTTCTGGAACAGGCCCAGCGTTACAGGGATATTTTTGCCGTGCTTAAAGATGAGGTTCAGAAGGGAAACCTGGCGGATATGGTAGTTATTTGGGGAGCCTCGGACGGTACAAGCTGGAAAAATGATTTTCCCGTTCCCGGCCGT
>Ga0123357_10012338_pt1 | contig 11017 bp, 5 predicted proteins | sample TergutEmb28metaG_FD_89873 | JGI IMG/M metagenome (GOLD analysis project Ga0123357, IMG submission 89873) | Embiratermes neotenicus P4 segment gut microbial communities from Petit-Saut dam, French Guiana - Emb289 P4 | ecosystem: Host-associated > Arthropoda: Insects > Digestive system > Gut ... | reverse complement strand
TTTTTCAAAATTGTGTTATTCAGAACTTTTAGAATGTACAGACAGGGTTTGTAGTTCAAATCTGTAATTGTTGTTTGCAAGTAAGGCATGCATTCATAATACAGAAGAGTTTTATTAAACCTCGTATATATGAGCTAGCTTGCTTGTAGGCTGGCTGTTTCTTAGAAGGAGTGGAAAGTGAACATTTGTGAATACTTAATTGACCACTGAAGTCTGGTGAACACACAGTATCACTACTGATGTAGACTTGAGCAGTTTGGTTCACTTGTATTCGTAAGATCACACCAACAGAATTAATGTTAGTTGATCACTATTCTAAATAAATTTAATTAGTAACAATGGCTTGACTTCCCCCCATAAATATTCCAATGAGAAGGTTCTCATATTCACCAGTGAGAGGGATGGAGGTTTGTAACCATAAGCCAATAATTTTAAGTGGATGGTTACGGTATATAACCACAAAAGAGCACTGCACACACACACACACACACACACACATATATATATATATATATATATATATATATATATATATATATTTAAGATGGTGGGGAAAGGCTGGATTTAATGATGTGGTTGTGCTGTGAGACACTAGTGCTCCTTAAAGTTTATTTTGACATAGTGTTTTTATGATTTCCCACACTAACTCCAGACAGATATTGAAGCTATGTGAAAAGAGTTTATATTAGTGTCACTCTGCCCCTATGGAACTAGGAGCAAATATATGGGTAATTAATGAAAGAGGCAGCTGATAGGAAATATTAAAATCATTCTGTGGTTGTCATTTGCAGTTTTCCTCCATAGAAATGGACACAAAACCAGGAGTGCTCAACCATTTCTGACACATGAAGCAGTAAAATACCCCAGTGTTTCCTGAGGACCAGTACACTCATAGTCTTACTTTGAATGGTGAAACTAATAGTCTACAAGTCTAATGCATGCCTAGCATTTTATTTACAATATAAAAATTAACAGTTTTCCGTGGTATTTAAATATATTTGTATTAATCCACATTGAACATTTGCAGTGGAACCTTATGCATGATTTTCTATGAAGTAATTCAAGTAGTCAGAAATCTGCCATTCTGTCAGCTTAATAAATAATGGGGAAGCAGTGTAACTGTAGTTTATGTATCATATAAGATATGTATGTACAAATACAGTAACATTTATCACAAACTATTTAGTCAGTGAAAAGAAATTAAAAGTGTCAGTAATTTAAAGTAGTAATTCTGCCTATGATGAAATAATATTCATAACCTCCAGCACCACCTTCATGATAATTACCATCTGTGAAAAGTTGTACTGAACTGTTCTAATTCAGTGAATGAAATCAAAAGTGGTCTGTCCATCTTTTTCATGATCTGTCTTTCCTGCTCCTACCTTTTGCTGTTTACTTGGGGCAGATGTGCTTTCCTTTGTTGCATGTGGATGACTGAACCAAAGTGATATTCAGCATAAAGGCACTGAACATAATGTAATATAATGCAGATAGTATTTTGATAGCTAGAGTATGACAGGCTGACATAAAATAAGCTGGTTGAGAGACACTATACAGAGCTGTATCAGCATCAGTTTTAGCTTATAAGAAAGGATATTAGGTTTTTAAATCACTGTATTTTTTTAGGTGCTTTAAATGGTTCCTTCAGCTTGCCAATACATGTAGCATCTAAAACTGTGACTGAAGACTGACTTCAGACATGGTGGTATTGTGGTCGAAGGGAACTAACTGATTTATACCTGTTTTATGTCGTAAGCTAGCGAAAAGGAAGTGACAAATGATATTTGCTAGATAAAACTAGGACCCTGTATGAGGACTGGATGTAATTGGTATGACAGTATAATGTTTAATCCTAGAATTGTTGTTTATTTGAGGTTGATGATAATGTGACAAGACACTTGAGTACTGAGCTGAGTAATGAGGACTGGAGGATAATGGTTCTTCATTATCTGGGACTGGACCACATTGGACATGTTGAAGGCCCACATAGTCCACTCGTGAGGCCCAAACTACAAGAAATGGATCATATTGTGAAGAGAATTCATCGCGAATTCATAGCATGGGTAAGAAGAAATAAATAGGAAGGTGTTTCAAACTCTTGTTGTACCATCCCTGGACACAAGCACAAAACTTGTGTCCAGGGATGGTACACTGCCAGCACCAACCATTTTTTTTGTGCCTTCATAAAAACTTTTGGATTTAACTTTCAAATAAGCCCTTGAACACAGTTGCCTAAATAATACTGTCTTTCACAGACACACTCTTTATCCATGTTTGTACAGTTTTTTGAAAAATTTCTGGAACCCATCACTTGCTGTTTCCTACATTATAGTATTTGGTGATTTGATGCTACTTGATATTGTATATGTAATCAGGTCTCTGAGGTCCGTCATTTCCTTGGAGAATCTAAGAATGATCTACTTCTCTAGTGTGCACTCCATCATATCTTAGGTATAATTTTGGGGGGTAACTCCACCTAGAGTAATACCATCTTTAAATTACAGAAGAGAGTAATAAGAATTATGATGAATGCTAGAAACAGAGAATCCTTCTGTGAGCTGTTCAAAAAATTAAACATTCTACCCCTATACTCACACTACATACTCTCCTTATTACTCTTCTTAGTTAAGAATATAAATATGTTCAAATCCAATTCGGTGGTACATCCTACTAATATAAGACACTGTTCAGACCTGTATCTGCCTTCAATGCATCTGTCTAAGGTACAAAAGGGAGTGTATCACTGAGGAATCAAAGTCTTCAATTGCTTGCCTCCAAGGATAAAAAGTTTATTTAGTGACATGAGGAAATTTAAATCAGTCTCAGAAAGGTTTCCTTCGGAAGGTTCATTTTATACTATTCAAGAATACTTTGACTGGAACTTATTGAGCAATTCTAGTACAGGGAATTTACCAGTAATTAATGCTTGCTGATATTGTAGTTTTAATAATTAAATTATTCATTTATTGTATTTCTTTTATTGTTTGTTAAATCTGTATGTGTATATATTTATTTGACAACACTTATATTCTTCCTTTAAGTAAATTTTATTGACAGCTGTTCCATCTGCGTGTTAACTATATGTTGTTTATATTGACTATTTCCACATCCATATGAAATTGTATTTTGATTGGATTTATGGAAAATAAAGCTAACTAACTAACTAAAATATCTATTCCATTCTTTAAATAACATACCTTCGGGTGATGTTTATTCATCAAACGAAAGAAAAATCAAGTGTTACAGTATCATGAGGTTAATTTGGGTGGGAAAGCATCATACCACAGTGTTGGCAAATGGCTGCTGAATAAGCACTGACCTGTGTGCCACATTTTTAGGCAGGAACTTATTTCATAATTTGTGAGGTTAATTGCCTCCTGCCAATATTTGAACATCTGTTTATTCTTCTCCTTGTTACCTGTAGTGCCGTATGGGGAAACTTGTGGTTCATGATTCCATCTCGGTCAGAAAAAGTGTTCCAGTGCTGCATTCCCCCTGTAGTGATCCTGCCAAGACTTTGTGACTTTCAGCATTAACACAAACTTTCACATGCAGGATTGTTATTCATTGGGCTGTTGTACAAGAAATGTTTGGTTTCATCTCCTGTGATTATCTAGTAGATAAAGTTTGGATTATGTGTTAATGACTGCATCTGGTCTGGTCCAGTCATGTTGGTGCTTACCAATATTTCAGAGGAACCAGCTGCTCCTCTTTGCAAGTACCTCTGAAACAATGGTAACTATTAACCAGACTACAAGTTGTCATAACCTAGAAGACTGCAGTAACCATACCACTGAGTTTCGTGTTATCATCACATTGGTCCTATGGGAGCATTATTATGTGATGTGTTTGCAGAAGGCAGCATGAAAAGTTGAACATGTTAGGCACACTGTTGTATTTCCATTATAAGTGCTGATTGAAACAGAAAGACAACCTTTGTAACTGGCCGAAATTAAATTACCAATCCCATAATGGCATGTCTCAGAATAAATGAGGCAACTAACTGACTCCAAAGACCAGAGTACCTTTTGCAAAACCAGTCATTCCTAAGTTAGTTGAGAAACTCCTTGTATTTTATAGTACTTGAAGGTTCCACTGCACTCACAAGAGCCCACCACTTGTCCCTGTCCTGAGCCAGATTACTCTAGTCCTTACTGCTCCATCCTATTTCTTGAAGATCCATTTTAATATTATACTACCATGTACGCACAGGTCATCCAAGTGGTCTCTTTCATATAGGTTACACCACCAAAACCCTGTCTGCACTTCTCACCTTCCCTGTACATGTCATCTCCCGCACCCTTCTCATTTTTCTTGGTTTTATCAGCCAAATAATTTTTGATGAGGAGTGTGATTTTGAAGCTTCACACCAGTGTACTAAAGTTCCTTGTGAAATGTCTTCCACAACATCCTACTCTTGAGCACTCCTCAGCCAGTGATCTTCTGTCAGTATGAGAGATCAATTTTCACACCCATATAAAGCAACAGGAAACATTAAACTTCTGCATTTTTAATCTTTAAATTTTTAGATAGCGTAAGGTAAGACAAAAGATTCTGGACCAAATGGTAGCAATATTCAACTTTAAAGCCAGGGAGTTGTTTTTTGATGATCCTCTATACTCATAAAATTTCATAGCAAATCTTTCACCATTTATTTCTACAGGAAAAACATTTTGGTTTTCCATCACTGTTGGTGGTGTGTGGGGATCATGGTATGAAAAATTCAGGGAGCCATGGTGGAGCCTCTCTAGAAGAAGTTCTAGTACCACTGGTTTTTATTGGTAATATTTGCTCAGGTGATCTGTCCAGGTAATTTTATTTCTAAACTCATATTGTTAATGAGCTTATATTGTGTTCAGATTACTTTATCAGAGTTTAGTTTGTTATAATGACTAATAAATCTTTTAGGTGTGCTGTGTATGTAACTTTCATCCTTAATATCAGAAACATATTTAGACATAAGAAGAAAGTGAGAAATATCAGGTGTTATGAGGTATGGCAGTTGTGTTCCCAGATTGACTTTACTGCAAATATTTTTACAGATAACAGCTTAATGAGAGGAATCACCTTCAATGTAGTTCCCTTCAGCAGGCAGCAACACTTAGCTGAGTGATGCTGCCACTAGTAGAAATATTTTTTAAACTTGTATTGCAGAGTAACCTATAGCATTGTCTTCGCAATGAACATCTTTGATGTCCTGAAATATTTATCCCTTTAAAGCAAACTTTAATTTTTGGAAGACCTGAAAGTCACTGGGGCCTATTTTGGAGAATAAACGGAGTGTTTCAATAAAACTTTTTTTTTTTTTTTTGGCTAACAAATGCTTGATGGAGAGAGAGCTTAGTGAGCTGAAACATTGTCATGGTAGAGGAATCATTTGTTGGACAATAGTACTGTCATGATAATGAATTGCAGAAGGTTACAATGGGCTGATCATGTGGTTACCAAGAGGGAGACAAGAAATGTGTGTGGAATATCAGTGGAAAAGTGACTTGGTAAACAGCCACCTGGAAAACTAAGAATGAAGTGGAAGGATAAAATTATGATTGAGAACACGAGTTGTGAGGATTAGAAATGAATAGAACTGGCTAAGTATTGTATTCATTGGTAGGCATTGTTATTGACTGTGTTGAACTTTAGGGTTTGGCTAACAAGGGGCTGGCTAATGACTTACACTGTAGATTTTCAATTCTTAGCAGTCTGAGTGTGAATTTTATGGGGTAACCTGTTGGGAGGAGCATCAGTCTCTTTGAACTGAGAGGTCCAGTGGTTTTCAAGACACACTGAAAACATCTCACTGTATCTCTAGAACAGATGGGTATTATCAGATCAGAAGAGTGTGTATGTTGTTAGTATACCTATAGGCCTGAACAGGTTTTGATATTTGGCATACTGTGTACTCGCCAAGTTGCAAAGTGTTTTAGACAGAAACTGTAGGCTTTAAGAATGTCAATATTGTTTTATTTTGTGGATGTTTTATACGTTGGGATTTTTGTGAAATACGGTTAAAATACTCATTTGTCTCTGACCTATTGTAAAAGCAAGGTATCACTGAAATAACAGAAATTAACTCATTTAGTTAAGCATACACTCATGACTAAAAATATTAAAATATCTTTAATGGCAAGTTTAGAAGAGTAAAAAAATATTTTTTCTAGTGTACAGATAAGAGTAGTATGAAAAAACAAATTGTAGAGTCAAATATAATAGTATACACGTAGGTTTTTTTTTTTCATTTCAGTACCTAAAAAGTGGGGATTGCCTTATAATTACACACAAAGTTAAACATACTGTGTATAGTTGGTCTTATATGCATGTTCATCTTATATTCAGGTAAATATGGTATGCAGGGTGGCTTCAGGAAATATTTCTTATCTTATTTGACTAGTCAATCGAAATGTTTAAAGTAGGTTACTAGAAGGTCATCTGCCAGTTGCAGCTCTCAAATGCTGGGGGACATAATACACGTTTAGCCCTGTAAGGACAAAATGTAATGTGTTTTATTTACAATCCCAGTTTGTACCATGCAAGAAGCACTCTCCATCTCAGTTATAAAAACAAATTAGATAATGCTATATACTGAAAGAAACATTGTTCTGATATCCATACAAAACACCTTAATACACTGTGTGAGCAGAACACAGAACTTTTTAATATGAAACCAGATGATGCATTAAGTAATTGCTCGGTTTTAAAGTGTTTATGGTGTACACCAGTAGTGGACTGGGTATCAAGCTTAATGGCTACCATTTCTGTCTGATATTCATAGAGCTAAGCTCTGTTCCCCACTACTACATAGCCTGAAAGGGTTATCTGGTTTGTGTAGTAAAAGGTGAAGTTTACCCTAGAAGAGACCTTGAAGGCCCAGAGGGGCAGTAGAGGTGTAGCTGTACCCTTTCTTTAACTTCAGCACTAGATGGGACTGGGTGGTCAATGCCACGCCCTGGCCACTTTACCCTCCAGGAAACAGACCTGGTACCCTGTGTACAGGAGGCTAGGTGTGCCTCAGGGCTGGTCTGAACAGGTGCAGAAAATCTTGGCCCCACCAGGATTCGATCCCCGGACCGTTCAGCCTGCAGTGAGCCACTATACCAACTGCACTGTCCTAGCCTTTATGTAGTAATCTGGGTAAATGCCATTCTATTGTCAAAGTTTTAGTTCCCCTGTGTTTCTTGGTTTCCTTAATAACACAGTATTCTGTCATCAGGGATGAGACACCTTGTACTTTCATACATTTCTATCAACAGGTATATTTCTATCGTGCTGCATTATATTACATCTCATAAGACAGTAACTATATACAGTAATCGTCATGGTCATTGTCATGAGGACCTCAGATATTACATTTTGTTAACTACAGAAGTTGCGTAATGTGAACTAAAATAGTGACATGGAGACTGAATGATGATTTTGGATGTTTCTGGAAAGAAAAGTTATAAAACTACTATTCTATTGCATGCCTGGAGGGACTGAGGAAAATCTATAAAACATGGTGAAGATAAAGAGAACGGTTTTCTGAGATGTGACACCATGTAGTTCTGTAGATGGTTACCAATGTTTCAGAGGAGCATACTGCAACCATCTTCAATGCAGAAGATGGTAACCATTTACCAGGCTACATGGCATTGCATTCCAGCAAGAACATAGTTGTAATTTTCAGTCTCGTGGGAACCTGAAATCTTACCACAGTCAAGATATCCTATATTACGGTGGAGATTGGATCTGAGAATCCACCAAAAAATGGTGGGATTTCTAATCAGTATACCATCACTTCTTCCTCAGTGGACAGTCTTGTAACAGTGCATCATGTCCATTAAGGGCTGTTCCACTCCACAAAATCACCTGATAAGGTCTGTCCACTCATTATCCCTATTTATTATACTGCAGTGCCCCTTATTAACAGAAACTATGACCCCTAGAATGGCCTGTATGATCTTAATGTTATCCATCTTCCATAATTTCCTATACACAGATAAGATTTATTCAAACATATTGACTTGTAGATGCCTATAACGAAGTTACTCTAACATATTTTGGCCGATAGACATATAGCTATCATCAGAAAGTACACAAAAATCCATATTTAGTTAAGAATATATAGGGTCAGAAAAATCCTGAAGTTTAATTTTCTTGGAGAGGTGTATAAATGTATGTACACACATGCACATGCATGTTCACACACACACACACAGTGATGTGGTTTGTTATCATCATCATTGCAGTGTGCCGTTGTGAAGACCAGTGTTATAGCTAGAGCTTTTATGCATGGGGAGAGTAGTCACAATAGCCATCCATAACAGAAATTATAACTTTAAAAAATTATAATCATTTATTGAATTTCCTTATATTTGACCTAGTAATTTAAAATTTCTTGATTTCAAACTTTTTCCCTGTTCTGAATGTTGTATGCTTTCTTCTGGGTAAATTCCCTGGTGTCTGAATTTTGTATGCCAACGTTTCAGAACACTGTCTTTTCCACCTTTACAGGCAGAAGATGGAACAGAGTGTTCCGAAATGTTGGCATATAAAATTCAGTTGCCGGGGAATTACCCAGAAGGAAGCATACAACAGTTTAAAATTTGTTGAGCAAAGAAAATTTTTCACTTAAAATATCATTTGGCCAACCAATTTTCTGCCACTTCAACATGCTGCCCAGGGTGTCCACACCACTCGGCCTGCTCAGCTCTGCACCTGGTGAAGACACAGTGCTTTACTAGATTATTCCACTTAACGTTTACCACATGTACATGCACCTTGTTTCAGTGGCATGTGGAAAGATATGCTACCAGCATCTGTGCCACAGATAGATTTAGTTCCCACACTCTCTGTGTTGCTGAGTCTGCCAATTCCAACAACAAACCTTGGTAAAATGATTCCAGTACTTCTACACAACATGCCAGTTTCACAGCAGCTGTATTCCCTGTACTACAACTGTAAACAAGTGGCTGCTCAGTTTGAAAATAATATTGTTAATAGTGTAACACAAGGTCAGTGAAAGTTCATAAAAATACACTAGTTAAATTTAAATTATAATTTTATAATCCATTTTGTATTAATCTCCTCCTCACTCTGAACTGTTTATTCCTTTGCTTCTAACTTATTTTAAACCTTTGAAGACTGAACATAGTGTGAATGTAATTTTCTTTCCAATGCTTCCCATTATCTGAAAGAGCATTGCTGTGTTCGAAGGTACCTGTGATTCCCCTACAAGTCCTTCTTGTAAGAGCAGTATTTAAATGAAGGTGAGTCTAGAGCCTACGCACCATTTCAAAATCTCAGAACCTTTACAAGCCACAAATGAATTGTTAACAATAAAAGCCTTACTTTTCAAGGAAAATTTATGTTATATGTAGCAATTAAGAGATTAAAGTTACTGTTAATTAATTATCAGTATTGTTGCAATAACACGAGTATAGTTACTAAACATAATTTAATTTCTAGAACTTACATTATTTTTAGGAATGGAAGGACATCAATGGGAGGCTTGCTGCTCTACCTTTGTGACTGACAAATTTTTAAAAGAAATGTACATGTTTCTATTCTATAAAACAAGACTGAAATACACTTATACCAAGTGCTATTAGAGCTTATTCCAGTGGCAGTGCGGTCTAAAGTGTAGGTCTGAAGCCGCTTGATTGCTGGGATTGTAGGTTTGAATCCTCCTGAAGACATGGATGTTCATCTCTTGTGTTTGTTGTGTGTTATGCAGGTAGTTGCTTCTGTGATGAGCTGATCACTGGTTCAGAAGAATCCTGCTGTGTGTGTGTATGTGTCTAATTGTGTGTGATCGAGAAACCTCAACAGAGAGGGGGCCTAGACCCAAGTTGAGTTGTTGCACCACAGAAAACAAGTATCATTAGTACATACTGAAAACCAAAAGAGTACTGTTATTCTCATCTGTATTGGCTATATAGCACTGAATGGGAAGATGAAGATTACTGTTTTCTGACATGTTACCTCATGACATTTTATTCTATTGACACCTTCAATATTAATTACATAAATTTGTTGCAGCAAGTTATTTAGAATATGTAGAGGCTATGATGCTTCATGCCAGCTGGATGACCTCCAGTAACTCGTCTAAATCAGGCCTGGCTGAGAGAATAGCAAGATTATACATGTCAAGTCTCACTGGTATGAGTTCAAAACTGGCTGACTCTCTGATAACATTTGATATGCCTTCATTGGTTGCAGCATCTGGGATCTTGTGGCAGGTGTGTAACTGTAACTGTTTACACATGTTAGAATCTGAGGGTGAAATGTTGCAAAGTGCATGTCAGTAGACTTAAACCAGTTCTTTATGATATAAACTTTTTCTCCAAAATCCATTTTAATGTTATGATTTGTAGTGAAATTTGGTCTTCCATTGCATAAGTTTGGCATTTTCATGGTGGTAAAATTCATATTGTGGTTGCAGGAGTTATGACACCATGAAAAATGAATGCTGGGGCAGTTTTTGTCTCCAAAATGTTAATACCCTCTTATCACACTGCATGGTATCTTAACCCAGGGCACAAAAATACAAGTTGGTGTTAAATGTCGTATTAATATAAAAACAAAAGAGATCAAACTAATTTCTGTGGTTTTTCAGAAAAGAGGTTCACATTAAAATGCTGTAACGAAGATGTCTCATTCATTCTGTTCTACACAAACATGAGCATATGCACATGTTTGTGAATGCACCCACGCACAAAAGGAATCAAAAAGTGAAGTAAAGTGAAGTGGACTGAATAGAATTCCCAAATTTGTAAAATACAAATACTTACTTACTTACATACTTACTTACTCCATGGAGCAGAGTCCTTCTTGAGAAGCTAACTGGTTCTGAAGCTAGTCAAGAAATTCCCCACACTTTATGGAACCTGAAAGTTCATCACCATATTCACAAGTGCCTGCCATCTGTCCCTATCCTGAGCCAACTCCATCCAGTCTCCACCCCCTCCCACTTCCCGAAGATCCATCTTAATATTATCCTCCCATCTACATCTGGGTCTCCCCAATGGTCTCTTTCCCTCAG
>Ga0123357_10012337_pt1 | contig 11017 bp, 10 predicted proteins | sample TergutEmb28metaG_FD_89873 | JGI IMG/M metagenome (GOLD analysis project Ga0123357, IMG submission 89873) | Embiratermes neotenicus P4 segment gut microbial communities from Petit-Saut dam, French Guiana - Emb289 P4 | ecosystem: Host-associated > Arthropoda: Insects > Digestive system > Gut ... | reverse complement strand
GGGCCAGCCCAATCCAGTCCATATACCCACATCCCACCTCCTGCAGATCCATTCTAATATTATCCACCCATCTACGCCTAGGTCTCCCCAGTGGTCTCCTTCCCTCCGGTTTCCCCACCAAGATCCTATACTCCCCCTCTCCTCACCCATACGCGCCACATGCCCAGCCCATCTCATTCTTCTCGATTTTATCACCCGCACAATATCGGGTGAGGAGTACAAATCATTTAGCTCCTAATTATGCAATCTCTTCCATTTCCCCGTTACCTCGTCCCTCCTAGGTCCAGATGTTCTCCTCAACACCATGTTCTCAAACACCCTCAGCTTCCTTTCCTCCCGCAGTGCCAACGACCACGTTTCAGACCCATACAAAACAACAGGCAAAATTATAGTTCTATATATCTTGATCTTTAAATTTTTGGATAGCAATCTAGAACACAAAAGATTCTGCACCGAATGATAGCAAGCATTTCCTGACCTCAATCTGCTCTTAATTTCTTCCGCAATAGAATTTTGATTTGTTAAAGTTGATCCCAAATATTTAAACTATTCCAGCCTCTCGAAGGTACTATTATCGATCCTCACACTGTGAATTCGTTCTGAATTCTGATCTCGAGACAACATTAATACATTGGTCACAATAAATGATTGAATATACTATATTCTAACATCCTAATGAAGGGATAATGTTCATAAACCCAAGTACGTTACCCTCAACTGTAACTTCTGATCACTGTGTGATGGAGGGTAACTGGTAGGCTCTGTTGCGTTGTGAATAGCGTCATGATGAGGTGGTTGTAGCAATAACCTCAGTGCCTTCAGTCTATAGCCAGAGTGAGGTTTTTCCAGTTGTGGGTGGTGTGTTTGTTGGGCTCTTTCCTTGTGGAAAAGGGGGGAGCATATGTCAAGTTGCCCTTCTATCATCTATTATTGTAAAGTTGTGGCCGTATGGTTCAGTTATGTGTAGGTGGGTCTGCTGGTTGGTGCATGAAACCGTTGTATGTACGTCATCGTAATGTCAGTAATCACAAACACTTTAACTAGCTAAATAGACCTTATGTAGAAGGCTGTTGTGCCTAGTCCAGCTAACACTGAATACTAACCCACTTGAACTGTAGAAAAGCTAATGGCATATGTAGAATTAACTATACTAGAGTGGATATGCGTGGGAATGCTTGTGGGCTTAATGTACCGCTTGTTGCTAATATAGTTGTGTTTTGACGGTATGTCTAATTACGTATTCTATGATTGCATGATTGCATGAACACAACGGGGATGACTCACCTCAAAGTTACGCGGAATCGTGTTGTTTATACATTAAAATATGGCAAAAATTTCAGTTAAAGGTCATGACCGTTCAGGTCGACCGTCGACATTCTAAAGATTCGCAAATCTGGTTGATTTTATTGGGCTGCATTCCAACACACACTGCATATCGCATTATGGGAATGCATTCTAACAGAGACCGCAGACCTTATAATCGGACTACATTCTAACAGAGGCTACAGATGTTATTATGGGACTGCATTCCAACACGCTCTGATTTACAGATGCTGTAATGAGGCTGCCATGCCATCTTACCACGACACGGTGCGCCCTCAGTTTGCGGCAGCCTCCAAATTTAGAAGGCAACTACAAATATATTGCACGAGTAGTCGCGGACAGCCGACAGGGGTGGTTCTCCAGCTTCGTGTTTGGACGAGTGGCTGAGTAAACGCTTAACATCTTAAGACAATTTTGACAAAACCTCGGTCTTCGACATGTTCTCTGTAACGACCTAAGCAACGGAAAATGGAATTAATGGTTGTAACTTGGAGTTTGAGGGTGTCTGTATAAGTCTGGGACACTGAAGACGGATTCAGAAATAATTAGTGAGTTTAGGAAGAATTAAGGCAGTCAGATGGTAAAAAATACGCACTGGACCAGCATAGGTTTTTATGTGGAAGAATAATAGAAAACATCAGCTGTAGATAGGTTTTTTATGCAATAAATTATTAACTGTTAAAAGAGCAGAGTTTGTTAGTGATAGGATGCCATGTACAGTGCTGAGAGGTCGCTTGTGTGATGTCATCATTCTGAATATACATGCGCTAACTGATGCTAACTGACAGATTCTGTGGGGATTTTGTATCACTTCCGTAAGCGCCATATGGAAAGATCTTGAGGAGAATTCAGCGCAAAATTGAGAAGAGAAGATATGTTTGAAATCGACTATTAGGAATGAGATCATAAGGTTCGTCATCCCCGTTGTGTTTAGGAATGAGAGTTTACACGAAAATGTCAATGAACATTGTGCGCGGGTTGTTAGTTTCACCACGTAGAGAAACGTATTTGCCAAAAACATATCCAAAATCTCACAACTGTACCGTGAAGTCTCCTGATGTGAAGAAACAATCAGCCCCATAAGTTGTGTTACAACGCAGATTTGTAACTACAGATGTTGTGCCCGAAAACAATATATCTACAGGTGCTACAATCAGGCAGAAATTCAAAATAAAATATGCGTACCTACAGGTATCTTTACTACCCCTGTGTCAAAATTGAGTTTCATGTACATATGTCAGTATCAGGACTGTGCTATTTACTTTGACAATTTTCGAGCATGGAATTTTTATACAAAATTTGGGTTTCGCTGATTACCTTCTCACTTTCAAGGCTTATACTGTCGCCACACCATCAAATATTGGGATACGGGAATTGTGACTCGAGGTATAAATGGTTTATGTCCGTTTGATTGTGGGCCTATTTCGCAAATGAACGCTATTACGCCTGAAGTGCGGTACAAGTCCTCTGTGAGATTTGTAGCTTTGAAAGTGTAATGTAAATTGAAACGGGCCGGATTACCCAATTCATATACTTCAATATGAAAGAAAATTTGTCTTCATACAGTTTATTTCAATTACCCAGAAAGCTAATTTTTGTCATAACTTCAGTGCACTAACTCTATCAGTGAATTCAGTGTTTCTGTCATACATTTCAGGTCAGAAAATTTTCTCAGTTTATGTGGCAAATGGTTTAAAATGAAGACGAGAGACAAACACCATTCAGTTAAGACGGTTAGTTAAAACTCGTATCACAATAAGCATATTTGTCTGCATGACTAAGAAAAATCATGAAAATCTCAGTCTTGTACAGAATGCGGCAGTTCTATAAAAATATTTTGTGATTTTGTGCCAGTAATGGCTGTATTCTAGGGAAGTTATAATTAGACACAAATGTTGTGTTGCATGTCTGCTACTTGTTAGGAAGACTGGCCTTTGTGTGATGACCAGTGGGTCACTGTCAACTTCTCTACACACAAGGCTTATAGCAGAACGGACTTGAGACAATGCTGTAAATCGAAAAGTAACCGATCCCTCAGACCATGCATGGTAGCGTGTTGCTTCGAATTCCCGGATTTTTAGGCAAATCAATCCCATTACAGGCCTGGACAGGCCCTGAGGGTTCCAGGAGGTTGAGGTTCCCAGATTTAAAGACAATCGGCAGATGAAGGTGGTAAGGTTGTCAGCCCTACGCACCGGTCGCCTTTACTCCCCAGGAAATATTCCTGGTACTCATTTCTGTTAGAGACTGAGTCAACCCCAGAGCCATAGTGCGACCGGAAAGATTATGTCTATGAAAAATTCCAATGACACTATTGGGAATCGAACCCACGACATTCCAACTTATAGCGCAGTGCCTCAACCAAATGCGCCACCGCGTGCCCCGGATTTTTGGGTGCGTTCGCAAAATTGCGAAAAGCGACTTTTAGCTTCGTCATGCCTGTCCCTTCGTCTGTCCGTCCCTCCGCATTGAACAATTCGGGCCCCACTGCACGAATTTTCATGAAATTTGATATTTTAGTATTTTTCGAAAATCTGTTAAGAAAATTCATGTCTCATTAAAATCTGACAATAATAACGGGTACTTTACATGAAGACCGATATACGATTTTGATCATATCTCGTTCATTTATTCTTAGAATGAGAAATTCTTCAGGCAAAAATTGTAAGGAAATCAAAACACACATTTTGTGTTCAATAACCTTTTTCTTGAAAATCGTGCCCTTTATGACATAAGGTGGAAAAATGTTGTTGAGTCGGGCAGGCTAAAGATGATAATATGGCTCATGTGTACTGCATGCTTGATACCAAAGGCTGCAAACACACTCTCAGAATATGTAATACTTATTGTTTTCCAAATACAACAAGAGTTGCACGATTTCGCCTCAGTGTTACGTTGTATGTACATTGCCTGTCTTATGTTACTGTTTAGGTTGTTTGACTATAATATGCTTATTTGCCGTTTATCAGCACCTTCAACTCCATATCTGAGTGTTACGTACAGCCTGTTGTAATATGAAAACACTGTACCTTCTGTACAGTCTGTACCTTCCCCAGACTCTATGTTTTTGTTTGTTATTGTTCTCGCAAGACAGACTATTATTTTCTTAAACAGACAGAAGGACTATGTTCTGTGTGCGGTAGAACATTAATTTAAAAAATTTGGAAGACTTTGAATCTGCGAAGACCGTGCTGTGGCTCAGAAGTAGTCGCTGTTGTCCTCCCGTGCAGTCCGAGTTCAAACCCTGGCCTGTGATGGACAAGGTGGCACTGGGACAGGTTTTTCACCGAGTACTACTTCCACATCTGTCAGCACGACCCTGGCGCCAAAAATCCATACTCATTTGCACGTCGGAACCTCTCTTAACAGGTAGACCAGCTGGGCGAAGCTCTGCCGAATGTCGGGGAACGTTCGACAGAAGAACTCTCACATTCGGTGCCAGGTGTCAGGCCGTAGGTGGTGGCGCTGCGGCCCGGGCTCGATCACTGGTCACTCCAGGTAAGGTTTGTGGTTCAGAAAGTGACACTGGGACCTGTTTTCCGAATATTTTGGAAACTCTTCTCAGTATTATTCCACCTATGATCCTTTAACATTTTCATTTCGAAATCTACGCTTAATACTGACAATGTACGAAGCATGGGAACATAAATATATCGATGCTATTGGAAATCGGTAAGTACGAACATGGAACAGTACTTAGGTCATTTTGTGAGTTTCCATGAAATTAATAAATTACGTTTTCCGTGTGCGAACAATGTGTCTCTCGGAGATACGAGCGGAGTAGGTTACACAAAATTCAGCTACCCTACATGTAACGCTGTCTCACTCATAGGAGTCCTACCGACTGTGGTGCGTCGTTTTGTGTGATCTAGAAACCTCGTGAATGAGGAGGCCCTGGCCCACTGGGGGCTGTGGCGCCAAAAACAAACAAACAAACAAACAAACATATAAACTATATATACCGCTTTCCCTAATTATTGCGGCATTTCAAGTCCACTTGAATCCGAGCTTTGATCGTGGCATGCATTACCTTCGAAAATGGAAAGGAAGCTTGAACGGGAGAAGAATGGGGCGAAAGAAGGAGGTAAGAAAAGTATAAAGAAAGAAACGACGCAGTATTTCCGCTCTAAGATAGGCAGGGATAAGAGAGGGAAATAAAGGTGGTAGGTAAAAGGCAATGGTATGAAGAGAGAAGGGAAGCGAAAGGAACACAAGTAGAGAAAGAGAAAAGAAGGAATGTTAAAGAAAGCGTGGAAATAAGGAAAGAAGGCTTAAAATACCCAAGAAAATTAACAGTGACGACAGGAACTTGCATGAACGAGAGACAGGGTTAAAACCGCCCGCAAGCAATCGCGAAATGCGTCAGAGGCTGGTCACGGTTGTTATGTTGACAACGGTGCACTTATGTCCGTATCGCGCGCAAACGTCTTGGCACGGCTGTAGTACTACGAGACTCTAGTACGCTGGTGGCGCCTGCGCCCGGAGGGTGTACCGTCGTGAGGAATAGCGAAAGCAGTAGTGTGCAGAGCACTGTGGAAGGCAGCGCGTCTGAACCCTCTTCCGCGCACCACGTCAGCCGCAGGGAGGGTGCAGAGTTGGTCACTTCGGGCGTTGAAGACAGCTGTGATACGCGTTTTCGCCACTCCTTTGTTACCCACAAGTATTTATTATTATTATCATCATCATCATAATCATCAACATCGTCATCTTCGTTCCTTCTTCCAAGCTGGTGGTGTGCTAACAGTGATTTATTTACAAGAGTAAGAAAAACTACAAACTGAACCTCCACGCGTGATGCACTCCTTAAAGAAATACACAGAAATAATATTTATGAATAACAAGATATATGTACCAGAAGTTTCGACGAATGCATTGCAAACTTCAATGCCTATTTTCTAAATACATACATGAATAAGTTATAGCAACAAGTGATGATTTTTCATAAAGATAAACTACTTTGTTAAAGCATTTAAGCTATGCGCGGAGCTGGTCTTCGGGCAAGCAAAAAAGGTATTTAAAACAGAGTTGCAAAGATACGACGCGGAATCAGAGAAAATTCCATCACGGAATGCTGTTATTTCCCTGACATAATACATATCAATTTCAGTGTGATATATCTTCAGTACATATCCGATAAACCTCAGTACCTACATGGAACTTTCATTTTGAATAGTTTCCATAACTATTTCGCCACTATGCTCCTTGCTCAGTAACATATCAATTTGAGAGTGATAAAGTAGCATGTAAGGATTACATATAAATTTATCTTTACTTAAAAAGAGGAAATTTTATTTTATAAGAACTATAGAACCTTTCGACATGGGAATTCAGAGCCTTTTTCGTGGCCTGCTGCTCTGTGGTTCAGTGTGGTGTGTCAGCGCTATCGGTGCCGGTTCTAAACCACACCTTAACAGTTCTTCCTCCGCGTCATCCGCCAATTCCGTTACGGTTTCCTCCTCAGCCGGCACGGTCAATATTAACAACCGGGACTATCACAATGACCCTCTGGTTATAGAAACCCAGAGCGGCTTGGTCAGAGGATTCTCCAGACTGGTTATGAATAAGGAGGTTCACATCTTTACAGGAATACCGTTCGCAAAGCCCCCTGTGGGGCCACTTCGCTTCCGACGTCCAGTTCCCGTCGATCCTTGGCATGGGGTGCTGGACGCCACAACTTTACCTAACAGCTGCTACCAGGAAAGGTACGAATACTTCCCAGGATTTGAAGGTGAGGAAATGTGGAACCCCAATACTAACGTCTCTGAGGACTGTTTGTACCTCAATATTTGGGTTCCCCAACGAATCCGAATACGGCACTCTGGTGAGAGACCCAAAGTGCCGATACTTGTCTGGATATACGGTGGAGGGTATATGAGCGGTACATCGACGCTTGATGTCTATGATGCCGACATTGTGTCAGCTACAAGTGACGTCATTGTCGCATCAATGCAGTACAGAGTTGGTTCATTTGGTTTTCTGTACCTCACTCCATTTTTGGGGGTGGACAATGAAGAGGCGCCTGGAAACATGGGTCTTTGGGACCAAGCACTCGCCATCCGATGGCTGCGTGACAATGCGGCCGCATTTGGAGGAGACCCAGACTTGATAACCCTATTCGGAGAGTCTGCAGGAGGAGGCTCGGTAAGTCTACACCTGTTGTCACCGGTTACCAGAGGCCTCGTCAGAAGAGGCATTATGCAGTCGGGGACGTTGAACGCTCCTTGGAGTTACATGACTGCAGAAAAGGCTGCAGATATAGGACGAGTCTTGGTGGAAGACGTCGGGTGTAATTCATCTCAACTAACAGAGTCGCCCAGCAAGGTGATGGCGTGTCTGAGGCTGGTGGATTCAAAGACCATTTCGATGCAGCAGTGGAATTCCTACTGGGGCATACTCGGCTTCCCTTCAGCGCCAACCATCGACGGCTTCTTCCTTCCCAAACACCCAGTGGATCTAATCAGAGATGGAGACTTCGAAGATACGGAGATCATCATCGGAAGTAACCAGGACGAAGGTGAGCTACCGCACACTTAATTAACCAAAATGTATGCCCTTCAGTTTTCTTTTATATCATAATTTATTTTTCGTTTTGTTATTCTTTGGCGTGACATACAAGTATACTTACGTATTCTCTGGTGGTTGGGGCCAAAAGTGGCAATGAAGGTGAATTAATTGGGCATCTTTATGGCCATCAGAGCTTAATAAGAAATATACCAGAATTCTTACAGCTGAGCCCAGCGTTTTAACGCCGTTAATAACCTTTGCTATTGCTATTCATAGCCGAAATGTCAAATTTCATGTACTCACAACTCCTGCGAGGAATTTAAAGTGGACACTGTCAAAGAGATTTCCCCACCAAATAATTTGCATTCGCTCGAATTATTCATTATCTGAGCACAGTACCCATTACGTCAAAGCGTTCATGGACAGCCGACATCAGCGATCCGCCATTTTCGGGGTAGGGTAAAGATTAACCATCCTCCATATCGAAAAAAAGACTCTGTTTTGTGAAACGTCTGCAACGACTTTGAAATGGGAAGTGTATTATAATAAAATCCGTATGGTAAATGATAGAGGTAAAAAATGTCCTTGAAACTTTCACCGGATAGTAGACGGATCTTGCTGTATATTTCTTCTGAACTTGTGAGTTTATTCAGTCAGTTAATTGCACTCAAACTAAATCCACATCAAATTGGTTAACACTACACGTCTTTGTGAACATTTCTTACCTACTTACTTACTTACTTACTTACTTACTTACTCACTCGCTCCATAGAGCAGATTCCTACTTGACAAGCGAACCGATTTTCAGTTAGTCAATAAATTTCCCGCATTTTATGGAACCCGAAGTTTTATTACTGCATTCCCAAGTGCCCGCCACTTGTCCCTATCCTGAGCCAACCCGATCAAGTCCATACCCCCCCCATCTCCTTTCCAGAAGATCAATTTAGGTATAATCCTCCCATCTATGCTTGGATCTCCCGAGTGGTCTTTTTGCTAATATCAAACATAAATGTGACGGTACGTGAAGGTAGTATGGAGAATTTTTAATTGCCTGTGTTTGCTTCCCATCAGAAACGGACTGACTTAAAATTAACTTTAATTCCTTTGGCATACGCACTGTACTTTATATTTCTTGTACAATGCTGAACATTCTTACAGCTCATCTCATACAATTTCCCGGAATTAGACATTTCTTTCTCGTTTTGAAAGCTCTTCTGTTACGTAGCCGATGCCTGTGGCCGCTCCCTTGCTGGGATTGTGGGTTCGAATCCCGCCGGGGCATGATGTTTTTCTCTTGTGAGCGTTGTGTGTTGTCAGGTAGAGGTCTCTGCGACAGGCTGATCACTCGTCAGTAGGAGTCCTACAGACTGTGGTGCGTCGTTGTGTGTGATCTTGAATCCTAGATAATGGGTAGGCCTTGGCCCACTGGGGGCTGTTGCACCATGGTAAAAAATTTACAAAATTTGGAAGTATGCGAATTACAGAGAAAAGATTTTTAAAAATCATAAACATAGTTAAGACCGTAAAAATTTTATTTCCCAAGGCCTTCCTACCCATGTTATATAAAGTATACCCACATAAAAATACTAGTTTTGAGACTTTCCGATATATGTGAAGTCGCAGATTTGTAGTTACGTAACAAACGAACGAACGAACGAACGCTAGACTACTGCCACCCCGCTGTCTCTCCATCGATCTGCGTCCGCTCCAATTTCAAGGTCCGCCCCCCTGCAACATGCTCGTACGCTTTAAAGCGCAGTGTTGGAATGCTGAACCCTATACTTTGTTCCAGCTCGAGTTTGTTTACTTCTACGTTATGTACACAAATCGACGTTGTCTTTTGTTTTACGTTATACATTTTAATGTTTTGAATGTTACTGCAGATAAGAACTCTTACTGACACTATGTGCTTGCTATGCTAATCTACAGCGGCAAGATACGTCTAAACTTATCAGTTCTGTGGACTTTTCCCTTCTTTACATGTTTTAAAATTTGTACGGCACTACTTTTTCTGGGACACGATCAGCTTCCGTCTTCAGGCTTCTGCAGTGTTATGCTGGTGCAAAGGATTGCGTATTCCGTGCCACACGAACTGTAGTCAGTTCAGTGGACACGTCACGTTCCAGTGACAGTTTGTAAACTATGCCAAGGCAAATCTTAAGGGGGGAAAAAAAACCTGCCACACATTATTCGTCGCGGGCCCAACAGGTTTTCGGAATATAATTATCACTAATTTAAAGAAGGACATCCAATTGTATCTACAGAATGTATAAAATAAACGTATATTTTCCCCCGTAGAAAGCCAACGCCCATTTTCTTTATTTTAACGTAGCTACATGTTTCGGCAGATAGAGAACATCGTCGGGCTAGCAATACAAAACCTCAAAGTAAAGTAAAATATAATGCAGGTGTATTCACTGTATGGGATCCCATTAGTTTACAATAGTTATTACATTATAAATTGTATAATAACGTATAATTTATTAAATATTAGTTGTAGACTGATACAGCTAAAAATATTTGTTTTTGCCCATATATATCTAGAAAACATACAGCCACCACCCGTTATTTTTGGCGTACTTTAATAAAATTTGAATTTTATCCATAGATTTTCGAAAAATGCTCAAATATAACATTCCATGAAAATCCTTCCAGTGGGAACCGAGTTGTTCCTTGCGGACGGACAGACATGTCGAATCTAGCAGCTTCTCGCAGTTTTGCGTAAGTGCCTAAAATCGAACAGGAATTATATTTAAAGAAGCTCGTACTGCTCAGTAAACGCCCTCGCAGTTACAACACCATTCAGTTAATGCTGTATTGTGAAATAATAGCTGTTTGTACTGAAATCCATATAAAACACATAATCACGCTGTGTAGACAGAACGTATAGTTTCCGAATATTAATTCTGGTGGTACATATAGTTACCACTGGGCTGTAGAAGCTCAGTTCACTACATTAGTTTCAATCTCATTGGACTGTTTGGCCGTTCATAATGGGACAGAGATGTTTTCCCGAAACGTCGGTAACTACCAATCTACACTGCGTAACATCTCAGAAGAACGAAGATTTATTTTTGGTCTTCAGTATTTTAGCGCGTGGGCCCGGTAGCTCCGTCGGTATAGCGACTGACTACGGGATGGACGGTCCGGGATCGAATCCTGCAACGTGCTGTGCTGCGAGTCAGTCGCT
>Ga0123357_10012335_pt1 | contig 11018 bp, 7 predicted proteins | sample TergutEmb28metaG_FD_89873 | JGI IMG/M metagenome (GOLD analysis project Ga0123357, IMG submission 89873) | Embiratermes neotenicus P4 segment gut microbial communities from Petit-Saut dam, French Guiana - Emb289 P4 | ecosystem: Host-associated > Arthropoda: Insects > Digestive system > Gut ... | reverse complement strand
TAAGTGTGTAACAGCTGTCAAAGTTTCAAACTTTTCTGGCCATTATCTCCGTAAACGTTCAACTTTGGATATAGGTGTTTTGGGTTATATCGGTATACTTTAACATAAGGAACACTCTCCCGAAGTCTGGCACATTCCTCCTGGGACATCCTGTATATCTGCATATTTAAAAAGGAAATACACATCAAGTAGTTAGAAACTAATGCATACATCACAAAGTGCTTACAGATGCATTTGCTCTGAACTGTTGTTGACATGGTTTTATTTCAGACACAAATTTACTGCTACTCTTTGGTGATCTACTACCTCTACTACTACTACTACTACTACTACTACTACTACTACTACTACTACTGTTATTGCCTCCATCACTTTTCTTCCCCCCAACCCCTTCGTTTTAGACATTTCTACTTTATGTAGTTTGTCAGTGACCAAGCCTACATCAATCTTTGTGTTCCCAAAGCTCTTCCTCCTTCCATTTTTACCATGTGCTTCCTTCCTTCCTTCCTTCAGCATGACTCATTTCCTGGCCTCGTGTTGCAATTTGATTACATTCTTCCAAATTGAAATTTTTATTTTAGCTTTGTGTTCAAAACCTTTGGAACTGTATCTTCATCCATTCTTAAAACATGCTGATATCATCATATTCAGTTATTTCCTTAGTTAAAAGACAAACATTACTTGTGTAATATAATTGACAGTTTGCAATATATGAGAGAATGACTACTTCTGGTAAAAAGATGGCTCCCTGTTCACTGTGGCAAAGTTGGTGGTCAGTTACTGTGTAAGTTCATCAGTTGTTTAGGAAGACAGAAACGGTTTCTTTAACTGCCTGAGTTTAGTGTTAAGAACCTTTTATTGTGTGTGGTTCTACATAAAATGGAAATAGTACAACATGCAATTTGGAACTGTTCAAGAACTAAGAACATTGTAAGAAAGATGTGAAGCTGAGTCAATAGAAACAGGTTAAAATGTCTGAAGGGAGGCTTTGAATATTTCTTCCATCATGTGATTGACAGTGTGAATGTACTGTAATTAACATTAGTCATATTTAACCTACAGAGACTTTCATTGGCAGTGTACGGATGGTATTTTAATAATTATAAAAAAATCAATGCTGTTCTTTGTACATCGCATGTACAGATCATTGTGGTAGGTATCAGAGTTATTAAACACCATGACATAATTGATAGAAAGTGGATGCTTCAGTAAAACTCTTTCTTCTAAAGAACACAACAGCAGTTAAAGCCCATGCTTTGGGATATATGGAATGAATGCTGGATTATGCAGGAATGGTACTGAACATCATGCAGGGGTTATGTGGAGGACATTTTCCATCAGAAGAAACTGTTATCACTGACACCCTAGTCCAGCAGTTCTCAAGTAAAAGTATAACTCATGGCATCCGTCATAAATGAAAGTTACTGTGGTGGTTTTTAAAATATTATGTGGATGGTCCAAAAATATGAGAATCTTTTTTCAGGTAGCTGAGAGCATTTAGAGTGTACAGAAAAAGCAACCTGAACAGTGGGATTGGATTTCTTAACAGCTAAGTCATGTTGATTTACTTTTGAATTTTATGTTACTCTGTTGGCTTCACTGTAACATTGCTGTCTTGACAACTAAAGTCCACATACGCAATGTTCAAAAGAAAAGTGTTAGAGGATAAAAAGCATATCATTAGTAAGATCATGCAGAATATGATGGAACGTTCCTGTGTATTGATGTGCCATCAGACAATAATGTGTGGCTTACATGTTTCTTTATATCTGTACATAATATCACTCTAATTGTTGAATGATGTACATTTGAAATGTATACATAATATTGATAAATGATGTACCACATATGTATGTATACATGTGTTCTTTTTCTGAATATATATATATATATATGTACCATGCGATTGCAGATTAATGCATTTTAAATATACATTTATTATCAGACGGCTGAGAAACATACAACATTATACAGGAAAACCAGAGAGCAAAATTATAACAATCACTTCTGTACAATTTCTCAACTTCTGGTGTCCTCTTGTCTATGTTTATTATCTATCCACCCCTATAATTTTCAAATAAACTAATGCATTTTCATGAGAGTTGGTGTGTGTGTCATGCCATCTGAGTTTACTCTCCTTAAAGTATCTTCATTTCTCAAAATAAAAACAGTGGCTGTGGGAGCCTGTGATGTCAGAACAACTTTGGCTCCATCACACCCAAAAATTGTTGTGTTGTGATAAAGGTTTTTGTTCCCCATAAAGTATAAAATTACAATAAACAAGTACATCATAATTCAGATATTTCAGTTCTATGCTGGTGTGTGATGGCATTCTACTTATTTATGAAGTTCTGTCTTTTCTTACTAGGTGAAATACCTTACAGATCACAGGAATATATCATGCACATTATTAAAATATTTAGTGCTAGTGTGTTATGTCTTGTTACTCTGTAATGGAATTCTAAACGTATTTACTCTTTGTAAATTGTACAGGCCCACACACATTTATGAATGAATACAGGGATATAATTTTGTTTTACCAATACTGTTTGCCATTTCTTTTTGGATTCCTGAGTGACCCAACCACACGCATGTTGGAAAGGTGGTAGGAAGTGACAAATGATATTGGTCAGATAAAATAATGCTTTGACACCTTCAGTATATACTAGCATCAAGTACTGATTCAAATATTCCTTGACTGTGATCTGCCATGTCAACCACCATTACAGCTAACTCTGTGCAGTTCCTTTCTTCACAATCTAACAGGTGCTCAAATATCCAAAAGAATTCTTCACAACGTACACAAGCCATGGTTTCATTACTGTGTTTATAAGAGTGCCACTGGTCCCTGTCTTACACCAGACGATTTTATAATTCTGTAAGGTTATGACTATTGTGTGTCAGAAATATAGTCTTTACACTGTGGACTTTTCCCATCATCTAACATATTCAAATTAATCTGATAAATACAACATTACATTTCAGGGGCAGGATTGGCCGCCGTCCTCATGTTTGCTTCTACAACATAATATTTTCACATAATTATAAACAATGTATTATAACAGTGTTATAATTCTGTGATAATATGCTTTAGGAGTAAGCATGGAGAGGGGGGCTGATACTGCTCCCAGTACATGGTGTTCTATGAGTAGTTATTAGATTAGTTTCAACACATTACAAAATAGAACAAGCCCACAAAATTAATGTATACAGTTCAGATGGTTCTATTTAGCACTCTCATCCATTAAACTATTTGAAGACCCATTGCAGCATTATCCTTATATATATATATATATATATATATATATATCCCCACATAGTCTTCACATTGCCTTGGGGTTCTGTTTTTAAAATGTTGTATGCATTTTTCAGCTCTCCCATGTTCCACGTGTCCATGTGCAACTCCTCATTTGATGTTATCTGTTCTCTTACACCTTCACTCTGTGTTCTTAACTTGTGATGACAAACCAGTTTTCTTGCCATTGTCCATATAAAACAACAGGCAAGGCTATAATTTTCTCTGTCTTAATCTTTATGTTTTTAGATAGTGTATGGGAAGATGAAGGAATCAGAACTGAGTGATAGTAAGCATTTGCTGAATTTAATCTGCTCTTAATTTCTGTGCAAATATAGTTTTGATTTATTCTGAAATAAAGCATTGGTTATGTACATAATTTCATATGGAGTTAAGCATCTGTCAGTATTAAATTCATTATCATGCAGCAGCCTGGTACAGTGGTAGTAGCCTGCTTAGGTTATACTCACTTAAAATACCAAATGGATTACTAGACTGATGCTGCTTATTATCCTAAATCCCTTCATTTCTAGGAATTCTTTACAAAAAAGTAAACAAAAGTTCAGGTGAAGGTCATGTCTGTCGATCCAGATGCATTGTTTTAAGCCTGGAATTTTTTAGACTGGGAACTTTCAGGTTATGTCAGTTTTCTGTCCAGTTGGTGCATAACAAGGCCTACTTTATGTAAGGTCCTAAAGGAACTTCTTCGGATATATCATAACCGCCTTAATTCACTGTGCGTAACGGATCTGTTTGCAGTATTAATTGGCCACATTTCTGTAGTGGTAATTGTCTAGGCTTTTATTCAGGAGGTGTCTGGGTGAGTCTTGGTAGGGGCACCAGCTGTCTTGACTGAGAGTGTTCATGGTATACGTCACTCTCTCCATTAAAACTTCAGGACAATAACTTCATTAGATCATAGCAATTTCTCTGAATCCTTTCCAGTTTTTCATACACCAGTCAACTGTTACTATCTAACTACAAAGAACAGAGTCTTTTTTGAGAAGCTAACATTTTGTCAGCTACTCAAAAAATTCCCTGTTTTATGGAAACTGAAGGTTCCTTACCGTTCATTCATTCATTTATTATACATTCTGTCAATCCATACCAGGTCAACCAAACTATAGGATATAGAGTTTGTCATAATGCTAATGTAATATAGATATAAAATAATTATATAATAAAGTACATCTTATAGTAAATCCTACAACACACAAGAAGTAAAAGCAAAGTCTCAGTTCCCTCATATGTACATAGTATATTATGCTATAAGTCATGATTGAATGCACACAAGAGAAATATAATATCCTTAAATCTTCTCTTGACAATAGAGATGTAACAGTTTTAACAGCAAAGCATGCTGTTATGCTACTTATTATCAGTCAAACCACCACAATTCATTGATCCTTACATGGCCTAGGGGACCAATGCTGAAAGCATAACTAGTCTACAAACACACACTATCTATATGACAACACATATGTTTAATCATAAGTGATTTGAATTAAACAATAATTAAACAGCAATACAGTAATTTATAGTATTGTTAAAATATAATAATAAGAATGAAGATCCTTATTTCCAGCTATACTACTCCTCCAATATGTAAAAAGAATTTGTAAAAAGAAATCTCTTTAAGGCTGCTTGAAATTTTGAAATATCATATGATAGTTGTTTAAGGGTTGGTGGAAGATGGTTATAGATTTTGACACCAGAATACCACACTGCTTTCTGAAATACTGCCAAATTTGCTGCAAGAATATGTAAATTATAATGAGATATTGTATTAAAACCGTGTTTACAAGATCATGATACTTGTCCCTATCTGGAGCCAATGAACTCAGTACATGCCCTACATATAGTGCTTTAAAATTTATTTTAATATTATCCTCCCACCTACGCCTAGGTCTTCCACGTAGTTTCTTTCCATCAGAACCATGCATACATTTCTTCGTCCTGCTTGCCACATGTCCTGCCACGCTGTATCATGTGAAATGAAGTAAACAAATCCTCTGCGAACAAAAAGCATTCATGAATGTACGGTGGGATGCCACGTGTCACTAATCGCAGTTACACACCGTTTTCTTTATCACATGATCAGACATCTATGTTATGGAACCCTCTTAACTGCACCATGGAATTTCTTGAAAATGGAGCAACTTGTTCACATCACTAGTAAGTAAAATGACTTTTTTCATCGTCTTAAAACACGCACACCGCACTATGTACACACGACGTTTCGAGAACTACTGCTTTCAGCCGTTATCTACGGACTGTGTTTACCTGAGAAAGAAAGCAGTAGCTGTCGAAGTGTCATGTACATATAGTGCGGTATATGTGCTTTCAAGACGCTGGAATAAGTCCTGTTACTTGTTAGTGATGTTTTACTACCTTCTTAACTGTTCCTTCAGTGAACATTTTTATCCCCAACTAATCCGATTACTAGGTTATTTAATGAGAGTGTATTGGTAGCACTGCAGTGTTTGGCCATGTGATGGGAATACGGCGGGCTGAAGCGGCAGTCGGCGCGGCGCCAGTGATGTTGGTTGTGCGACAGTGTGCGTTATCAGACTCGCGATTCCTGTGATCTCAACATGATGCGTAGTGGTAATGGCCACACGTAAATTGTTCATTGAGGTTGGAAATCTTTATTGATGCCACGGGTGTGTTAGTTTGTGCATTGTGTGTTATTGAATGTTATGATTATTTGAACTTCATGTTGTGATTTGTCAACATCACACCACAAAACATTTACGTATCAAGTTACTTAGATATTCGACATACCGGTACACATGAACACAGATCCTTGAGATAGTTACTGCTGTATTCCGCGAAGCCAGTACACTGGTTGAACTTTCACCGTCAGTGGTACTTGTCTATGACCAGCTGGAGAATAGTACGGCAGAAAGAACGCAATGTGCCTGTGCGTTAAGCCGTAAACTTGTGCTTGAGAGAGAACGTATGTGATGAAGCATCCCATCATAGAACTGCCGTTGCATTGTCTTGGAAATATTTAATCAGTATTGTTACGGCCATGTGAAAATGAAAACGCCAATTAATTGACTGTGAATCAGAATACATGTAATGACTGTGAAACCAAGAGAGTTAGTATGCTGTCGAATGAAACAGGCGATTTGGCGTAGTTGTGCAGCGATGTCTGTGGCTGAACTGTTCGTGACCATTTTGTTGCTGTTTTCTGCCCATTACGTTTCCGGGTTCAGTTGTGTCTGCAGTCCTTCGGAATGCGAGGAACTAACTGAGAGCGACTGTCCCGGTGGGGGCACCGTCTGGGACCCATGTGGGTGCTGCCGGGTATGTGCACGGGTTGAGAACGAGCCGTGTGGTGGACCCTATGGTTTCTATGGCACCTGTGCCGCCGGCCTGGAGTGTGTCGTAGCAGCCCATGCTACAGGAAAACCGGTATTGGCCGCGAACTCCGAAGGCATCTGTACTCGTAAGTAGATCCTACACAGAATTATTGTACTTCGTGTGGACCGTTGCCTGCACAGTCAGGAAGGCCACTGTTAAATTTGTCAGGCGATAAAGAACAAATGTCATGCAAAAAAACAAATGCAGGGTACATAAGTTACACCATAGTCAATAAAGAAGGCCAGGGGGTTTTTGTCACCTTTTAGACGAAGTGTGATAAATTGTCATACTGGTCTTAGCAATGGAGGTGCCGTGTGTTTGAAGTGATTTAAAGCGAAAGTTCTTCCTAGAACAGGCCACGAAGGCCCAGAGTGGGAGTAGAGGTATAGCCCTACTCTTTCTTTAACCTCGGCGCTAGATGGGGTGGGTGGTCAACGCCACGCCCCGGCCGCTTTACCCCCGGGAAAGAGACCCGTTACCCATTGTATAGGAGGCTGGGTGGGCCCAGGGCCGGTCTGGACAGGTGCGGAAAGTCGCGCCCCCCACCGGAATTCGATCCCCGGACTGCCCAGCTCGTGGCGAGTCGCTATACCGGTTACTCTATCCCGGCCCAATGAAGTGAGACACGAACTGAATTTTTAAAACGTTATTTAAGCCAGGGCTGCACAAGTCCCGGGCGACTAAATTTTGTACGACTATGCCTAATTTATGTGGGTACTCAGTATGGACCCGGCTGTATGCCACCACTCTAGCGCCTAGAATTTTGAGGTGGATCCCAGATGTGTGGCAAATTTTTGTGCCCCTGGGTTAAAAACCTAACCGCACGAACAGACAGACACGTCGCACGCTACTGCATGCAGCTCGAGAGTAATTAGTCAAACATTTATCGGGGCGAAAAATATTTCGAACAGAAGTTTCAGCAAAAAAAGTAAAAAAATTACGTAGGCATGCAGTACAGATTATACATCCAGCGGCGTGGTTAAGAATGAGTGGATCTGTACCTTTTCCCCTCCCCCCTTTGTGCATGTTGTGGGGTTAACATCCACCTTTATCTTCCAGCTTATTCGTAAGCCGTGCTGTTCTCAGTATAGTTAAAATGTTTGTGTTGTCACAACTCGACAAGTGTTGGACCGATTTTGGTGAAAATTTTAGAATTTTCTGACCCCTTATCCTTGAGGGAATTTCGCTTTCACAATTTCACAGTCTAGATGTACGTCAAGTAGGAGACGCCAGAATTGCTACACTATGCGTACGTTTCCTAACTTGTTTGCTTCTAGTCTTTTCGACTGTTCGTAATTTATAGTCTCTTTAGTTGCCTGGCAGCAAAGTAGCGGCAAAAATGGGGCAGCCCCCCCCCCCCCCATTAACGTATTGTGTAGCTATAAACGGGGCGGTTTAGAGACATCAGAGAATTGCGAGGAACCGAACATAAACATTCTAAGTGAAATAATTACGAATTACAGTACTAAGTTATTGAACAAACTGAGTTCACGCTCCATCCAGCTTTACATGGCTGCCGATTGCAGGGTCGGCCCATTGTCATTGGTTTGTCGGCCATGGTTTTTCTTTGAAGCTCATGCATCCCCCACATGTTCTGGAACAAGCTGACCATGGCCCCCATGTTCCTCACTCTCCGTTCCTAGCATGCGGTCTTTGTCCTGTTGGAACGCACTTCTTCTTGTAGCACCACATATTGGCGGCGCATGGGGTGCCGTCCGCAGGTGGCTGTTTGCGAGATACACACTTCTGCGGTCTGTCTTCGCAGTGTAGTGCTTTGCAGTTGATTTCTGGGCCCATGTCACAGGACGTAACGTTTGGGCTGTGGAACCGCTGAGCGCACTGGAAGTTTGCGTCGTATATGGCTCCAGGTGGCATTTGCGGTAATCGGAAACTGTGATCTTGGGGTACGTTCAGCAGGCAGTCTCCGCGACCGCTTTCTAGAAACTCCTGCATGGACTTCCTGCTGCAAGACGACCAGCTTGAAATCCCCATTTTAATAAGTGGCGACATGACGTAGATGTTACCGTCGTCAGCCACGGGTGTGCAGTCTGTTTCTTTCCCGTCGTCGTGACCAATGCCAAACAGGTGGCCGATTTCGTGTGCAACGGTTACACTCAGATCCAGTCCCGTGTCTTTACAGACTACACAGCTATGGCTAGCCGTGCAGCCCCCACTTTTGTAAGCCACACCGAGCAAACTGCAGTTAGACGTTTCATTACTACAGAAGGTGACGCCTGTTAGTAGAACCGCGATGTCGTGGTTATTTGGATGTGCTTCATCGCGGGGGTTCACCGTCATTTGCCACTTGCAGAAACTCTCGAGAGACGCTGTAGAATTTTGATTGATATGTAGGCCCAACTCTTCTTCTTGTTTGTGCAGGTAGATAATACGCACCACCACAATATCCATAAGGTTTCCAACACTCGCATCATGAAAAAGGTCGGCTACCATATTCATTATGGTCAAAATGTATGTCTCTGGGTCAGTGTTGTGATAGTCCAGGAACGGCTTGTCGGCTACCACCATCAGCTCCAGATACCAATGTTTGCTGGCTGTAGTTAGCGTCCCGTCCGTCGTTACGTCGGCGTGTGCGTCCCATTTTCGCCGGTGCTTCAATATCAGACGTTCGCGCCAGCCTTCTTCCCCGACACCAGTGCCAAAGGCCCCCGCACTGGCCTCAGACCTCTTGTAGACGACGTGCACATGCTTGCCGTCCGCCTGCGGTTCTTGACCTTTCATGGGCTCGATAAAGTACTGCCCTTGGTTGGTCTTAATGCACCCCTTTAGGCCACCGCAGACGGACAGCGCTATATGAGAACCGTCGTGTCCTCTCACGCGTCCAGTGTAATGACACTGAGTATTGTTCACTGCCCTGATGGTCACTTTGTTGATGTCCAGGCCTGCGTCGGGCCCCCACTCTTCTATGACCAGCCCTGGTGACATAAAATCATGGTTTGGCCACATTTCCAGATGGTGGCTTTTGCCGTTGAATGTAAGGCCATAATGGACTTCCTCTGAACCGTTTGGAGCATTGCGCTTGCGCCTGCGCGTGTCGCGTTCATAGAAATTCGAAAGGGAGTAAGATAAGAATGCACCGTCTTGGTCAACTTTTATGGGTACCAGTACCTGGTACCCTTTAATGTTTGATACGCGTGTCCCTTCAAATTCTTTGTCCTTGACGACGAAACTTGCCACCAAAGCCAAAAAGATGCTGCAGATACCTAGTACAGATATGCGCCTCATGTTTCGTAGGTTTGCACGATATTGTGCGGGTACTGCTGCTTGTTTGTTGAGTTCTGCTTTGATGCTTCCTGCAATCAATGAGACAAAATTGATTATTTCTGCCCAAAACCTCATTAAGTACAGTTGAACTCGGTTACAACAACCTCCGTTTGTGCGACTCCTCGAGTAATGCGTTATTCATTCAGTGGTACCAACAAATTCCCAATAAGGCATGTGTTTTTCTGCCTTGCTTAGTACGACATACATAACAGCATCTACCACGTATATAACGACATTGCCAGTCATCTGTTCCAATATAATTTTCGAAGAAGAAGACTATTTTGAGAACTCTGTCATTTCCTCGTCCATGAGAGGACAAGCCCTCTACGCTTTCACGTAACTACTTCTTAAGTTAAGAGGGACTGGCAAAGCGATAACATTGCTAGTCACGAACAAAAGAAAGGTTCTGAGCGTCGAAGAAAAAGTTAGATTGATACGTGAAACAGAATACGGAAAACAAGAAACAAACTGACGTGTATAGGGAATTTGGCCTTGTAAATTCTGCTATCCAAAAATTTGTGAAAACAGAACCAAAACTATCACTGCCTGTGAACTGAACGAATCGAGAATGAAGTTATGTCGATGAGGCGCTGCCTAAGTGGTTTGAGCAACAGACGTGACAGTGTACCGAGAGCCGTCTTCCTCTCATGCCAGTTTTTATTCTTCTTACATTTTAATTTCAGTTTAACCCTTATCCTGCTAACGTGGAGAATATGGTGAGCTCCTAATAATGCCAGCATGTGGCAGATGGGATTTAACTCGGCGTTTAAAGGGTTAAAATATTTCTAGTCTCAGACTGCGCGCAAATTTAGTTACACAAGAGTAATTTTCATTCATTCTAAATTTTAAGTATAAAATAGATTATACCACAAATATGCCTGCAGTCTTGAGGTGTGTCATCCCCGTTGTGTGGTATAACAATGTAATAAAACGTGTATATCACTATATTTAGTCTAACACAACTGTATTAACCTTCTGTTGTATAGTATAACACTACATGTTTCGGCCCTCTGTGTGGGCCATCATCAGGTGTGACTTAAGATTAAGTTATACAAAGTGCATGGGGGGGGGG